>Ga0070696_100000022_pt1 | contig 70510 bp, 71 predicted proteins | sample KBSK1253metaG_FD_65474 | JGI IMG/M metagenome (GOLD analysis project Ga0070696, IMG submission 65474) | Corn, switchgrass and miscanthus rhizosphere microbial communities from Kellogg Biological Station, Michigan, USA - KBS K1-25-3 metaG | ecosystem: Host-associated > Plants > Roots >... | reverse complement strand
CAGCCGCGGCTGCATCGATGTGCCTTCGACTTTGACGGGCTGCACGACGAACACGACGATCAGCACGGCCATCACCGCGGCGAAGATTATGTCGCGGGTGATGGATTTGACTTCGGCCCACAGCCCTGGTGACGCGGACGGGTCCTCGGGATAAGTGACTTCGATATTCGGATCGTCTTCGGGAAGAATGCCCGGATAGATTGGTTGATTCATAGCTGCCCACTCAAACGTTTGGGGGAGAGTTAACGTTCAAGAAAAAAGGTTACGTTTGAGCTTGTGGATTGTCAATAAACAAGAACGCTTCGTATACTTCCGCAATGCCAATCGTCGATCAGATAAATCGCGACCTCACCGAAGCGATGAAGGCCAAACAGGCCGAGCGACTCAGTGCGATTCGGATGATAAAGACCGCGCTCAAACTTCGCGAGACTGACTTGCCAGGCGAAGTGGACGATACCGAGGCCATGAAGGTCCTCAACACGTTGCTCAAACAACGCCGCGATGCGGCCGAGCAGTATCGCGCCGGTCATCGCGAGGAGCTTGCTCTAAAAGAAGAACGAGAGGCGCTGATCATTCAAAGCTATCTCCCGGCGTCCGCCAGCGAGGAAGAGATTTCGCGGGCCGTAGATGATTCGATCGCGGAAGTGGGAGCTTCGTCGATGAAGGATATGGGCGCGGTGATGAAAGCTGTCCGCTCGAAGCTCGAGGGCACGACGATCGATGGGAAGATGCTGAGTGATTTGGTGAAAGCGAAACTAGGTAGTCCGTAGTCAGTAGTCCGTAGTCAGGAGTCTTACGAAGCTGACGCTAACTACGGACTACGGACTACGGACTACGGACTACTGACTCCCTCTTTCGATTAATCAAACTCGCAACGAACCCCGCGCCAAACCCATTGTCGATATTCACAACCGTCACATTCGAGGCGCACGAATTCAACATCCCAAGCAGCGCCGCCAGTCCGTCGAACGAAGCTCCGTACCCGATGCTTGTGGGCACGGCGATCACCGGGACTGACACGATGCCTCCGACTACCGACGGCAGCGCGCCTTCCATACCCGCGACGACTACAATCACTCGAGCGGATTCGAAATCCGGCCGAGCCCCAAACAAACGATGAATGCCCGCAACCCCAACGTCGTAGATTCGCGAGACTCGATTGCCCATCGCCGTCGCGGTGACCGCGGCTTCTTCGGCGACGGGCACGTCCGATGTGCCCGCGGATATGATCGCGATCGTCCCGTCACCGCGCTCGGTTCGGTCGCGGACCACTGAAATCATTCGAGCCTCGGCGTGAAACTCGGCGTCGTGTGCTATGTCACGAACCGCGGCAAATACTTCTTCGGTTGTTCGCGAGATGAGCAGATTCGAACTGTTGGTCAGAATGCGTTCGGCAATCTGAGTGATCTGCTCGGTGGTCTTGCCTTGTCCCAGAATCACTTCGGGAAACCCAAGTCGAAGATCGCGATGATGATCGACTCGCGCAAACGAAAGATCCTCATAAGGCAGGCTCGTCATTTTGTCGATTGCTTCGTCGACGTTGACGCGGCCCGCCCGCACTTGCTCGAGGAGTTTCTTTAGTCGCTCGCGATTCACGGCGAGATTCTAGCATAGCCTAAGCGAGGGGCGGCCACAGAGGGCCGCCCTTACAAGCGCGCACCTTAGCACCGGCGCGCATGACGCTAAGTTTGATAGGTCTAACAAGCGGATGCTAAGATTCTCGCGATAACGATCCAAGAACAGCACTAATGCACAATGAGTCGCACGTAACAATAATCGGCGGAGGTCTCGCGGGCACCGAAGCCGCCTGGCAAGCCGCCGAGCGCGGGATCAGAGTTCGCTTGTACGAGATGCGTCCCGCGCGGCCGACTCCCGCTCATCAATCCGACAACCTCGCCGAGATCGTCTGCTCGAATTCTCTCAAGTCCGATGAGCAGGGCACGGCGCCTTATCTTCTCAAAGAAGAGTTGCGTCGCGGCGGATCGTTGCTCATCAGCGTTGCGCATCAGACAGCCGTGCCCGCGGGAGCGGCGCTCGCCGTCGATCGCCAGCGATTCGCCGAAGAAGTCACGCGCCGAATCGCCGCGCATCCATTGATAGAGCTCATTCGCGAAGAGATACAAACGCTTCCTTCCGAAGGACCGGTTGTGATTGCGACTGGGCCGCTCACCTCGCCCGCGCTCGCGGAACAGATCACGCGATTGACTGGATCAAGCAATTTGTTTTTCTACGACGCGATTTCACCGGTGGTCGATGCCGAGTCGATCGACACCAGCATCGCGTTTCGAGCCGCGCGTTACGACAAGGGCGGCGACGATTACTTGAATTGTCCGTTCAACGCAGAAGAGTACGATCGATTCTACGACGCGCTGACGACAGCCGAGTCCGTCGCGTTGCACGAGTTCGAGAAGACGATGTACTTCGAAGCGTGTTTGCCTATCGAAGAACTCGCGCGGCGCGGCCGCGACACATTGCGATACGGGCCAATGAAACCAGTCGGGCTGCGTGATCCGCGCGACGGGCGCCAGCCGTGGGCGGTTGTGCAGCTTCGCCAGGAAAACCTGCTGGCCGATAGCTACAACCTTGTCGGTTTCCAAAACCATCTGAAGTTCGGCGAACAAAAACGAGTGCTGCGTTTAATCCCCGGACTCGAGCAGGCTGAATTCATGCGATTCGGTCAGATTCATCGCAACACATTTATCTGCGCGCCGGCGGTGCTGCGAGAGACGCTGCAAATGCGAACTGATCCGCGCGTTCTCTTCGCGGGCCAAATCTCCGGAGTCGAGGGATACATCGAAGCGATGGCAACGGGATTCATGGCGGGCGTTCATGCGGCTGAACTCGCGCGGGGCCGCGCCCCCGAAGCACCGCCCCGTCGCACCGCGATGGGAGGCCTGACGAACTACATCGCGAATGCGGACACGAAGAATTTTCAGCCGATGAATATCACATTTGCATTATTGCCTCCGCTCGAGGAAGCCGATCGCCGAAGATTGAAACGAAAGCTGGATCGTCGGCGTTTTCAAGTCGAGCTTGCGCTGAAGGATTTCGATCTGTGGCTCGCGAGTTATCTTAGAGGAGCCGCCGCGCATCGAGTCGTATGAGCTTGAAGGAAAGGGAGTCTGTTCTTGCCGCAAACGATTCACCATCGGTTTCCTACTTTGGTCGAAGCGCGATCGGATTTTGGAGTGCGGCGACTTGTCGCCGCTTTTCGTGATTCGCGAGGATCCAAAGCGGCGACAAGTCGCCGCACTCCAAAGCCGCGGTTCGCCAAACGGTTCGTTTCGTCGCTGCTACCGTTTTCATTTTTTCTCTTACCTTTTGGCTTGGCGACGGCGCAATCCGGGCGTCCGATACCGCCGCCGCCGAAGCCTCAGTTGCCTTCGCATTCACAGGGTCAACGTCCCGTTCCGCCCGCTTCGGATGATACTCGTCCGCGCCGCGTGGGAGACGAGCCGCAGGACGAAAAGCCACTCAAGCTCAAGGCGGATTTGGTCACGGTCATTACTTCGGTCACCGATTCGAGCGGGAATCAGGTAAACGATCTCACTCAGAAAGATTTCGACTTATTCGAGGACGAAGCGACGCAGGACATCGCCGGCTTCTATCGCGAGGGCCAGATTCCACTGCGCCTAATCTTCCTGTTCGATACGTCGAGCTCGATTCGGCATCGCTTCGATTTCGAACAGCGCGCGGCGGCTCAGTTCTTCAAGAACGTAATGCGTCCCGGGGATCAGGCGGCATTGATGAGCGTCTCGACTGAAGCAACAATCGAGTTGCAATTCACATCAGACGTAGACCGGCTGGTCAGCGGGCTCGGTCAGCTCAAACCGCAGGGAGCCACCGCTCTCTATGACGCGATGATCGCGGCGGCCAGGTATCTTCGCCCCGCCGAAGGTCGTCACGTGATGGTCGTGCTCTCGGACGGAACGGATACCGTGTCGACGTCCACCTTGGCGAAGGCGTTGACCGAGGTGCAGAAATCAGACGCGGTGATCTACGGCGTGCACTCAACGGGCGTCGCGCCTTCGGCAAGCGTTCAGGATCTGGCGGGCGAGTTCGTTTTGAAAACCATGTGCGAGGACACCGGCGGCCGCGCGTTTTTTCCGCCGATATACGAAGACCAACGGAAGGAAACCCGTGATCTTGATGAGATCTACAAGCGGCTCGCGGCAGAAGTTCGAGCGCAGTTTGTTCTGACGTATTACAGCAAGAGCGAAGGAAAGTCGGGGACGTTTAAAGCAATTCGAGTGGAAGTAAAACGCCCGGGGCTTCAAGTGCGCGCGCGCCGCGGATACTACACAGCGAAGTAGTACTCTGAGTTAGCAACACCTTCTTAGACCACCGCAATTCCGACACGTGAGGACTCTCGATCATGCGAATACTCTCTCTCAAAGTTTCATCGGCAATGTGTCTTGCCGTCGCTCTGCTAGCGTCAGCAGTAATCACACCGAATGATGCAGCTTCGGCGCAACGCAAACCGCAATCATCAAAGCGCGCCGGACCAGGGCAATCGGGCGGGGACAACGCACTTCGCGCTCGTGCCGAGAGGCTTCATCGACAGTCGATAGTAATCGACACGCACAACGACATCACCTCGCCGCTGCTCGACGATGGGTTTGATCTTGCGACGGCCGGCGACGATCCGAACGCGAAGATCAAGACTCACACCGATCTCCGACGAATGAAGGCCGGCGGGCTCGGAGCCGAGTTCTTCGCGGTTTATGTCGGAAAAGAATTCGTGAACAAAAAACCCTCGGAAGGCGGAGGCGCCGCGCGCCGTGCGCTCGACGTCATCGACGTTGTGAAAGAACAGATTCGGCGTCATCCCGAATCGCTTGAAGCCGCTTCGACCGCCGCCGACATTCGCCGCATCGTTCGAAGCGCCAAGATCGCGGCGCTAATGGGAATCGAAGGCGGCCACGCGATCGAAGACAGCCTCCCGGCGCTGCGAATGTTTTACAAGCTCGGCGTCCGGTACATGACGCTGACCCACACCAACACGAACGACTGGGCGGATTCGGAAGGTGACATCAACAACACAAACGTGGCTCATCACAACGGACTGACGGATTTTGGCCGAGATGTGATTCGCGAGATGAATCGCATTGGGATGATGGTCGATATTTCTCACGTGGCCGACAAGACTTTCTACGACGTGATCGCGACAACGCGCGCGCCGGTGATCGCTTCGCATTCTTCGGCGCGAGCGATCGCAAATCATCCGCGCAACATGAGCGACGATATGCTGCGAGCCGTTGCCAGGAACGGCGGAGTCGTGATGGTGAATTTCTATGACGGGTTTCTGGATCCTCGCAAAGCGGAACTCGCGCTGCGGTCGCGTACGATGGAAGACGAGTTGCGGGCAAAGTATCCAAACGATCCGAAGCGTGTTCAAGATGAAATCGAAGCGTGGCGCAAAGCGAATGATACGGGAAAGACACCGCTCTCAGTGCTGATGGATCATATCGATCACATCGTTAAGGTTGCCGGCATCGATCACATCGGGATTGGTTCTGATTTTGACGGCGTTCCTTTCACTGGCTTGCCGGAAGGAATGGAAGACATCTCGAAGCTCCCGACTCTTACTTATGAGTTGATGAAACGCGGTTACTCGGACGCTGACATCAGGAAATTTCTGGGAGAGAATTTGCTAAGGGTGATGTCTCAGGTGGAACGCGCAGCTTCGGAGATGCAATCAAGGGCCGATGCGTCTGCCAGGAAGAAGTAGTAGAATGCTGCTCGCTCCGTCTGTCCACTAAGAGAATTGATCGTGAGGTGAAAAGCGCATGTCAAAGAATGTCCAGTTCGTCGTAGACGGTGAAGGCCACAAGACCGCGGTGATCCTCCCGATTGAGGACTACGAGGAGATGATGGAAGACCTTCACCTGGGGCAAGCGGCTCGCGACAGCAAAGACGAGCCACGCAGACCTTTCTCTGAGGTCGTTGACGAGATGCGAACCGCCGGTGAAATTGATGTATAGCGTCAGCATCACTAACCGAGCCGAACGCGACCTCAAGAAGCTCGAGAACAGAATCAGCGGTTCAGTAGTAGGAATCCAAGACCCAAAACCAGGGACGCCAGCACACTGAGGACGAAGATGGCCAGGCTCAACGCAACTCCCTGCCAGAAGCGTAGGTCGTTTCTTTGACGCTCGGCAGCGTTTTCAGAGAGATGCTCTAACGTGTATGTTTGATCATCTCCCGCGATTTTGTTCATTGGTTTTCTCCTGCCCATTAGACGGTTCGCAATCGACACGAAAAAAGACAGAATTCTTCTGGCGTAATGTGCCGCTCATAACGTCTAATAGGGTGAAAGGCCGATAGCAGTTCTTTGACAATCAGGCAGGCTTCGTCGCGCTCCTTAAGGAGGGGTTATGGCGACAGAAGTTAAGCCGGAACCGATCTCAGAGGATTTGCTGCTCGCTGTATATCAATCTCTCTTGCGCTACTGGATCAAGCAGGGAGTATCGATAGAGAAAGCTGAGGATCTGGCTCAGGAAGGTATCTTGAAGTGCTTGCTGGCATGCGAGAAGTGGAAACGTAAAGCCAGCCTGAAGACCTTTCTGGTCACGGTAGCAAAGAACGCCGGGCGAGATGTTCTCCGAAAGGAAGCTCGGCGGGAGAGGATTATGCAGGGGCTACATGAGACGGTTCGCTTACCCGAAGAAGATGGTCTCTGAAAGCGCTCGGAGTCGGGGTGACCGGAATCAACCGGTTGCTGGAAAAGACGGTGACAGGAGTAAGCCTCGACACTGAGTTCCCGATGATTGGATCCTTGAGTGAAGAATGGAACACCAAGGGTCGGCTTGCTAAGCATCTAGCTCACCGCGTGATTCATGCTTTGCTCGCGAGCCGAAAGATGTTAGTCGCCATCGGAGAACTTGTCAGTCCAAGATTCTTGCTGACGAGGTACCCCCCATTCGAATAGCACATCCAAGAACAAGGAATATGAGATCAGCAACAGTCACGAGGAGATGGGATGGCCAAGTTTGACCTTTATCACCTCTTGACCAGCACGTCGATCGATTGCGTGCCTTCACCTCGAGGAGCCTCAAAGAGATGGATAGCGCAACTAGTTCGATTGAGGTAAAACACCTAACCATCCACGAGGGAATCCGGCTTTGTGACTCGGCTTCAGCGCAGACCCTTCGCCATGCGGTCATTTCTCCTTTCGCTTCTTGCCCTCATAAAATAACTTCATACCCCTGTTTGAGGGCGGGGGCAGCAAGAGGCAAATTCTACGCTCGTCGGAGCCTGCCGGCCTTTTCATTCACGATCAAGCCCTCTAAGATTTACGTAACGATGCCCAAGAAAAGAACAATCTACTACTGCAATAATCGAGGTGTCGGCAGCCTCCTTCGTGATGCAAAATCTGGCGCCTTCGTCGAGCCAGGGCGCGAAGAAGACCGCCGCGTGTTCGTTGAGGAACACCTGGACGATTGCCGATCGTGCCGCGATGAGATGACCGATCACGTGAATCAACTGGCGTTGAGTGAGATTGCTGAAGAGAGCGGGGTTGACGTCGAGCGCGTGATTGAACAACTTGGAGAAACCGCGAAACAACTCCGCGACTTCGCAACAGATCGGGATATTCCGTTTGAAGAAGTCGTCATAGGCATACTTCACGGACGCTCATTCGTCACGACGAATTCAAAGCGGATACGCGCGGTTTCCTCTGTTGCATCGCCGGAAGTTTGAACTGGATTGCTACGCTTTCGGTCGCCGGATGCTTCGCGCTTTTGATGGTTCTTCCTTCCGAACTTCATCTCTGCGATTACGGCCCAGCTTAGCCATCCAACTCTTTGATCCGAACTCACCGGCCAAGAGGTTCGGTAAGCTGAGGTCAACGTCAAGAGTCGGCCAGCGAAGCCCGGCGCCCGAAGGCGTTACCTGCACCTCAGCCAAGTCCTTCGGCGATGCTCCTGCGAGCCCCTGGGCTAACTCAGCCGGAAACATGAAGGTTGCTCCGCTTCGCAGCTCCACGACTATTCGATTCGTCCGGCGATCATATCGCGCGGACTTCGCACGTGGTTCATTTCTATCGGCTCTCGCCGCCGCCCGTTTCGCGCTCACATATTCTTGATCGAACGCTTTATCCTTCAAAGTGGTCACCAAGCGATCTCTTGTCCTTCGCCCATACCTGCTTGCCAGACGGTCACACCGGCTTGATGCACTCGAACTACTTTTCCCATCCGTTGAGCTTGCGTACGAAAGCCGCGATGCCGCAAGAAACGTCGAATGAACTCCGCCGCCTGCTCGGGTCCAACGTCAAGGTAGACCAGGCAGTAGCCATGATGGCTCAGCCATCGCTGGTAAAAATCTTTATCGCGTGTGAAGAAAGTCGGACGCCGAAGGGAGTGAAGTAGCCGGATGATCTCGTCGTAATCGTCCATTCCGAAGCGCCCGATGTCGCCACCGACGCGTCGAAAGTGAATGCCCCAGCGCTCAAGCTTTCGCCGCTGCCAGACATCCAGGTTCTCATCAAGCACAATCACGCGGCCCGCCGGCGCTTTTCGGTGCTTGCAACCAACGCCTCACGCGCCAGCTCAACGGCTTCCGCAATCGCCTCGTGACTGAGCCTTCCATCGTACGCTTTGGAGATCCAATCCCAATCCTTGCCCTTTGCAACATAGTAAAGAACATCTTTGACCAGCAGACGCGTGCCCTTGAAGGTTAAGTCTCCGCCGCAGATCTTCGAGTCTGAGACGATGTACTCGCCGTACTCTTTTCGTTTGCGTGCCGCCATAGCTGCTCCTCAAATGATGATCGCGTCAATAATTTAGCACTCACCACCTAGCCGAACAACGGACGCGTTCACATTCGGTTTCAGGCAATCACGTGGATGGTCAACGGCTCACGCTCAACGCCAGCGCCGTAGTCGCCCAGTTGCTTGCGGCCATTGAAACCCACTGATCGTGTCCGTGAGGAAACCCGCTCTCGAAGAATGGCTGGAATGGCATAGACCGGCTCTTCACATACCACGATCCGTCTTCCAATTGGGTCTTCAAGAGAAATGCGACTCCTCGCTTGTAAGCCAAATTGGTTGCCGGCAGACCGGCCTCTCTCAACGCCACCAAAGCCTGGCCCGTCGCATAAGCGTCGCTCGGAATAGAAGGAAGTTGAGACCAACCGCCATCGGGCCGCTGCTTCGCTAGGAGCGCTCGCACGCCCTTCTGTATGATCGCCTGTTTGGAGTTCACACCCGCCCATCGCAAACCAAAGAGTTGAAAAGCACGGTCCTCTGTCGTTTGCGGCCGTGCTTTTATCAGCCAATCCACAGCGCGCTTAATCGATGCTTGATACTCCGCGCGGTGTGCCTTCGGGCCGTAGAGCTGAAGCGCTCTCATCGAAACGGCGGTCACTTCGATGTCGCTGGATTCGATCGGCGGCCGGTGCGCGAAGATTCGCCATCCTCCGTCCGGATATTGTTGTCCCTTGACGAATCGGGCCATCGCGTCCGTAGCTTCGTCAGGCGGATGATTCGCCGCTGCGAGGCCTTGCAATATGTACCCGATGGTGTCCGAGTCTCCGGGAATCCCTACGCCCTGCAAGGCACGCTCTCGCCACGTCTCGATGTACGCCGCGATTTTCTTCACCTGATTGCTCGCGAGCCGCTCATCACAAGAGAGGCCGCCCTTGCGAACGGCTGCGATGGTCATCGCCGTGAACGTATTGTTGTGACACGACACACAGCCGGACTTCTGAAGGAAATTAGAATCCGATTTCTGAAGCAGCGGCAGGCTTCTCGCGATTGCTTCACGAGGTGAACCGGCGGGCTTTGGGTTGATAGACGGGAGCTTGAACGGCGATGCTTCCTTCGCCCCGGCTTTTGTCAGGAGATCGACAACCGGCGTCGCTCCTCTCAGCCTGGCAAAATCCATCGCCGATCTTCCTTCGGCATTTTTGGCGTTAATGTCACATCCGCGGTCGATCAGAGTTTTAACCGCGTCGACCGGAAGCGAGTCCGAGCTGGCGGCCAGCATCAGAAGAGTATTGCCTCCGGGGTCCTTTGCGTTGATGTCCGCGCCTCGCGCGAGCCACCGAGTCATGGCCGTCGCGTCGAGGTTCGGCGGCGCGCCAAAGAACGCGCCCATGCTAATCAATTCGGGAGGGGCGCCCTCGGTCAGCACCTCGATACACTTCTCGCATTGCGCGTACTGCGCGTACGCAAGCGGGCCGGGTCCGGCCGCTTTCAAGTCGGCGCCTCGCTCGATGAGCAACCGCAGAAGCGCTTCATCGGGCAATCGCGCAGCCTCGGCAAGCGGTGTCATCTCTACGCCAAGCCCCGGCGATTTCGCGTTAACGTCCGCGCCACGATCGAGAAGCAGCTTCACAACATCGCGACACCCAAACCTTCCCGCGGCAATAAGCAGCGCGGTGCGGCTGTCTTCAGAGCGCGCGTTCACATCCGCGCCACGATCAAGAAGGAGTCTCGTTTTCTCGAGATCGTTCACCGCCCACATCAAGGCCGTCGCTCCAGCTTCATTGCGAATATTCGGGTCGGCGCCGTTGTCCAGTAACAGTCGAACCGATTCGGCGTCTCCGTAGAGCGCGGCTTGCATCAGGGGTGTTGTACCGCCGGGTCCGCGCAGGTTGCCGGCTTTGGGTTGCTCGAGCGCGAGGCGTTTGAAGGTTTGCTTATCGCCGTCGCGCAGCGCCTTCATTATCGGCAGCGCCTTCGGATCGGGCGGAGGCGACGGTTCTTCTCCTGACGCTTCGTCTGGCCACTCGACCCCTTGATCGATCCAGGCTTTCAGTATGGCGATTTGTTCAGGTCGCAGGGCCCCAGTCGGAGGCATCTGCGGACCGTACTGGCTTCCGATCAACTTGAGGTAGAACCTGCTCGCCTGACTATTGCCCGGTGCGATAACCGGAATGGTCCCGCCCCTCATCGCGTCGCGCCGGCGGTCGAGGCGGAACGCATTCATCTGCTGCGACGGTCCGTGGCAACTGATGCAGTACTGCCTCAAGATCGGCTGGACATCGCGGCGAAAATCAACTTTGCCGGGCTCTTGATTTGATTGAACCGCGTTTAATGACAACGCGCTGAGGGCCAACGCTACAACGCAACATTTCAAGACGGTGAATGCCTTTGAAGCCATGATTTTCTCTCGCTTTCTTGTGACGGGACTGTCGCCTTCGCAGAGTCCCAAGGCTGTCTTCTAACAAGCCACAAGAAATGCTGTCAATTCGTTTTTGTTTGGATTGCGATATCGATCGACGTTGAGAGAGGAGCCCGCCATACCAGGGACACATCGGTTCATTGGGCCAGATGTAACCAATCCCTCGTATGGAAAAACTCCGACGCTTCGGCCTCACGAGTGCCCGGTGCCGGTTGATAGTCATATTGCCAGCGAACCACCGGCGGCAATGACATCAGTATCGACTCAATTCGTCCCCCCGTTTGCAGACCGAAGTGCGTGCCGCGATCATATACGAGGTTGAACTCAACGTAGCGGCCGCGTCGGATCAATTGAAACTCGCGTTCGCGGTCCGTATAGGGTTCGTTTCTGCGCCGCTCGGCGATTGGAAGATAGGCAGGGAGAAAAGATCGTCCGACGCCTTGAACGAATTCAAAAACGGATTCGATTCCGGGGTCGGCATCCTGGCGCTCGTCGTCCGGTGCGAGCGGCTCGTCGGCGTGCTTGCCCGTCAGATAATCAAAGAAAATTCCGCCAACCCCGCGCGCTTCATTTCGGTGCTTGATGAAGAAATACTCGTCACACCATTTCTTGAATCGCGGGTAATACCACGGGTCGAACTTGTCGCAGGCGTCTTTCAACGTCTGGTGAAAATGAATCGCGTCCTCGAGGTAAGGATAGTAAGGAGTCAAATCGGTGCCTCCTCCGAACCAGCCGCTTGAGCCTCTTTCAAGATAGCGAAAGTTTGCGTGAACCGTGGGGACCATCGGATTCAACGGGTGCAGAACGAGCGAGACGCCGGTTGCGAAGAATTTCGTGCCCTCGCCGACTGGCAGCTTCGCCGCGAAGGCTTCATCGAATCGCCCGTGAACTTCGGAAAAATTCACGCCGGCTTTCTCAAACAGTGCGCCGCCCTCCAGCACTCTCGTGCGGCCGCCGCCGCCCTCGTCGCGCGTCCACAAGTCCTGTCGGAATCGCGCGTTGCCATCCATTTTTTCAAGCGCCGCGCATATTTCGTCTTGCAGCGCGGCGAAGAAATCTCGCGCGCGGTCTTTGAGCATTTCCTTGTCGCTCATTTCATACCCCTTCGCCGGCTATTCTAAACACTTTTGCAACATTTTTTGCGTTGCGGCTGCTCGCTGACCAAGGTATCATGCTTGGCACAAGCTGGAAATCGAATAAGGTAGTGGGTTTAAGGAGATTCTGATGCGCGCGTTTCGACTCTCACCTCGTCACACCGTCACGGTTGTCAGTCTGGCTCTAACAGTGTTCTCAGTGGCGCAAGCCGCTCAGAGCCAGAAATCCAAACAGATCCAAATCAAAAACTTCGGCTGCGTGAATGAAAAATTTTATCGCGGCGCTCAACCCGGCGCGAGCGACTACGCGGATCTGGCGGCGATGGGTGTGAAGACAATCATCGATCTTCAAAAGGACGGCGAGGGCAATGAGAAGAGCCTCGTTGAAGCGCAAGGCATGAAGTTCTTCCGCATCGGGATGAGCGACAAGAGCAGCCCCGCCATCGAGCAGGCTGAGCAATTCCTGAAAATCGTCAACGATCCGGGAAACCAGCCTGTGTTCATCCACTGCCGCGGCGGCAGGCATCGCACCGGCGCAATGACTGCGATTTATCGTCTCACACATGACGGTTGGAATGCCGACAAGGCCTTCCTTGAAATGAAGCAATACGATTTCGATTACGGCTTCGGGCACAGCCCGCTGAAGCGTTTTGTCTACGACTATTACTCGAACATCGAATCGAAGGGTGTCGTGGTCAACACTAGCAACCACTAGCACAATCGGAATCATCAAACGATTCCGTCCGAAGTAAGACAATGACAAATCGAATAAGCAGATTAAGTGCATCTGTCTGCGTGCTGGCTCTGCTCGTCTCGACGATCGCAGCCCAAAGCGCGGCAACCTACAACGAGCTTCCGAACTTTCACCAGGTCAGCGAGAAGCTGTATCGCGGCGGACAGCCGCTCGGCGGCGGGATGAAACGACTGTCGGAGCTCGGCATCAAGACTGTGATTAATCTCCGAGGCGAGGACGATCTCTCTCGACAGGAGCAAAAGGATGCGGAGGCGTCTGGTTTGAAATACTTTGGTGTTTCGATGCCGGGGTTGAGCGCTCCGTCTGATGAACAGGTTGCGCGGGTGCTTGCGCTGATGGATGATCCGGCCAATCAACCCGTGTTCATTCACTGCAAGCGCGGTTCAGACAGGACCGGCACGATGGTGGCTGTTTATCGAATCTCGCACGAAGGCTGGACGTCCGAGCGCGCCACGGCTGAGGCCCAGAAGCACGGACTGAGCTGGATGGAATTTGGAATGAAGGGCTATATCTCGGATTACTACAGGCGGCAAACCAACGCGGCCAAGACGATCCCCGTTTCCGCGACGAGCAAGTGAGGTTCGGCCACCTGATTCTCAAACTCGATTATCTTAACGAAACGTCACACCTCTGACCTCAGCTCTTTACCATCGGAGCCTCTCGCCCTCGCGCTGTAACGCGATGAAGGTCCACAACTCTACCATCGCGAACGAGCACCGCATGATCGAAGTTATTAACGGTCGGACAAATGTGGCGCGGCAGCAAATAAAGCAGCTCACCGATTGCCGGCCCTGAACCCTCCATAACATCTATTGGCAGATGTTCTTCGCTTGGCTTTGACGGGGAGTAGCCGGGCTCGCCGAGTACAGCACACGTTGGAACGCCGGCGTCTGCCGAAACAGTTTTGTGTCCAGCGTCGCAGGTGAAGCGCCCAGCCGACGGTCGCGAGACAACCGTCGAAACAACAACGGCAGCCGGCCGGTAACCATAATCGAGTGGAAGCTGAACGAGACTCGAACAATCGTTGTACACGATGGTTCCCGGTGAGACGCGATGAATGAACGCCGCGTCCCTGAATCCACCATAGGAAAGCGAACATGGAAAAGCCGGGGTGCCCGCCGTGATGACTTCCGCGATTTGAATGCCCGCCTGTCCGAACGCATCGACGATCCGCATTAAATGATCGTAACCAAGGTGCGCGACCCGCTCGCGCTCGGCGAAATCCAACGTCGAAAGGTGTCCGTCATAGTAGTGCAACCCGCGAAAGGCCTGGCCCGCGTCCTCAATCGCCCGCGCCAGTTGAACTATCTCACCGGCTCGCTCTTCCGGAATGCCGGTTCGATTCATGCCGGGGTTGACGTCGACAAACAATCCGATCGGGCTTTCGCGCCACACTGCTATCTGGCTCTCGGCTTCAACTAGAGCAGAGATTCTTACTTCCTGAAACTGCGCCGCGATTTCTTTCACGCGCCGGGCATTCGCGCCAACCAAAGGATAAGCTACGACCACATCCGCGGCGCCGTTCTCGCACGCTGTCAGCAATTCGAGCGAGGTTGAGCACTTGAAATTCGCGACGCCCCGTTCAGCAAGTCGGCGCATTATGAATCCCAGCTTTGCGGTCTTCACATGAGGCCGCCAGCGATTCGCATCACCACCCAAAAGACCCAGCGTTATGTCGATATTTGAATCGACTATGTCGGGATAGATGGCGAGCGCCGGTGTCATGATCTGATCGGCGGCTTCGATCCGGTAGTCACTGATATCAAGTTCCGGGAGAGAGAGGCGTTGCGGTTGTTGAGCGGTCATGAAACGACTTCTACTAGCGCGAAAGGCATGCGTCAAGCTAGGAGGTGTGCCCGCTCCCCGCCCGGGGATGAGCCTTGTCATAGACCTGCATCAATTTGTCGATTGATACGTGAGTGTAGATTTGCGTGGTAGACAGGCGAGCGTGCCCCAACAGTTCTTGAATAGCGCGCAAGTCGGCGCCGGCCGACAGCAAGTGAGTCGCAACGGAGTGGCGCAATGAATGCGGACTGATGTCGTGAGTAAGGGCGCATTGAAGAACATACTTTTCGACCAGCCGCCCAATCGAGCGAGTCGTGATCCGAGTGCCCTGATAATTGAGCAACAGCGCTTTCCCGTCGCGTTTGTGCTCGGGCGCTTCCGCGAGCAGAGCGGCTCGGATTTCCATGTATGCGGCAAGCGCGTCCTTTGCCTTCGATCCAACCGGGACGAAGCGCTCCTTGCGTCCTTTCCCTCGAACACGAATCATTTCGTGACTGAAGTCGATGTCTTCGAGGTTTATTCCGGCGACCTCCGACACCCTGCAGCCCGTGGCGTACAGCAGTTCCAGTATCGCCCGATCTCGCGTTCCAAGCGCGGTGTCCGTGTCCGGCGTCTCGATGAAGTGAATGACTTCGTCAACTGAAATAACCTTTGGAAGTCTCTTTTCCAGCCGCGGACTTGAAACCAATCGCGCCGGATTCAACTCGAGCACCTGTTCGCGGCAGAGGAACTTGAAGAACGTTCGAAGGGTTGCGAGCTTTCGCGCTATCGACGACTTCTTACGATTCTCTTTGTAGAGCGTCGCCATGTACTCTCGAATAGTTATGTGATCGATGTCGCGAATGTCGATGCCGGGTCGTTCGCCCTCGGAGTTTCTCGGACAAAGATAGTCGTGAAACTGATGGAGATCGCTGAGGTAGTTACGCAGCGTATGCGCGGACGCGTTACGCTGATACTTGAGATAATCACTAAAGCGATCGATGTAGTCTTGCATAATCGGACCGAGGGGGTTGATCAATTCTACCGTCCGCGTGCCGCGCGTCAAGCCGCGAATCATACGGTTTGGGCGCTTTAGATGCCGGGCGGTTGATGTGCTAAGATTTGACTGGCTCGCTACAAGAATCCAGCTTGCAGGTGATGACATGTTCTGTAACAAGTGCGGTGAGGCGGTCCCGGAGGGCAGCCGCTTCTGCAATAGCTGCGGCACACAGACAATAGCGCCAGTCACGGTTCAGAACGGCGCCGCGCTTAAGGACAATCCGGATGAGCAGGTCATGTTCACCCTCAGGCCAACAATGATATTCGTAGTTGTGCGCTACGTCATAGCGGCGTTGGTCGTGATCGCGGCGGCCGCGTTGATGGGACTGCTCGCAAGCAGGGTCAGCGGGCAGGTCGCCTTCCTTGTGATACTCGGTGTCGGGCTGCTCTCTTTCGCAAATCCCATCTATCATCACATTCAAAGAAAGCGCGAGGTGTACACGCTGACGAATCACAAGCTCGAAATGCGCTATGGAATAATTGCCAAGACAATGCGAAACATACCACTGCGCAACATTCAGGATGTCACCGTGACTGCGTCGGTGTGGCAGCGATTTCTGAATCTCGGTGACATTGAAATCGACAGCGCGTCGGAAGCCGGTAAGATCATCCTCGACGACATTCATCATCCGGACCGCTACACAAACATGATATTGGCGCAGTTGCGGCGCAGGAACTAAGCCGGCGTCGGCGGAGTCTAATTTAACCTATGCATCATTTCAAAATAGAAACCGGCTTATCTGCAACCTGTCGACTAGCAATGATGATTGTTATTTTCCTGACGCCGCTGGCAACCAGGGCTCAATCTCCGCCGGATAAGAAAGCAAGCGCGCCGTCGGTGACTCCGCTCGCGGCGAGTGCGATCGAGCGCATGCTGCCAGATTCGCTGGCGGGGTTCAAAGCGACCGGGCCGGCAAGGCTCGTAACTCCGGACAAGCTCACAGATCTTGTCGGCGACAAATCAGAAGCGTATCGCGAATACCTGGCCGCTTCGGCTGCCTCGCGCGAGTATGCGGGAACGCGTGTAGACATTTTCGAAACAAAGAATCAGTTCGCGGCCTTCGGGTTGTTCACGTACAACACGGGAGGGATCAAGAACAAACCGGCGGCGTTAGAGCCAGAATCGGGTGCCGCGCGCGGCGATGGAATGATCATATTCTCGAAGGGCAATTTTTTCGTTCGGGTGGGGAGCGCGGGTCAGAAGTGGGTTCGCGGAGAGTCGCGCGCCCATGAAGCTCTCGCTCGAGCGGTGGCCGATTCCATCTCATCAGCCAGCATCGCGGTCTCGCGCCCGCCGCTCCTGGACTACTTGCCCACAAAGTCGCTAGTGCCGGGGAGCAAAGTTTATTTCCTCGGTCCCGAATCGCTTAACTCGTATGCCGAGCACGGCCGTGATATTTTCGAATTCGCGGGCGACACTGAAGCGGTAATCGGCGAATACTTTCAGTCGACGTCTTCCGCGGCATCAACGCAGCAGGCAGCCGGCTCCGCGACGACGCCGGCTGATTCGAACTTGAAGCTTGTGATCGTCGAGTATCACACTCCACAATTCGCAACCGATGCAATGACGCGCGCCGAAGGCTACGCCGCAACGCTACCGGACGAGGAGCGTAATCAGCTGATCATTAAGCGGACGGGTAACTACATCGTTGCGGCGCTGGGAGTGCAGGATCGCAACCTTGCAGAGTCGCTGATAGGCTCGATCGAATATCCGTACACGGTGAAGTGGCTTCGCAATCCGTTGTGGCCGACGAACGATCCGTTCCGCGCGCAAAAAGCCGCCGAGATGCTGCTTTCTACGTTCGGTTTGCTGGGGCTGATATTGCTGACCGTGCTTACCGGAGGCGCGGTGTTTGGCACAACTATTTTCCTAAAGCGCCGGAAACGCCAAAGGGAAATTTTCTCAGATGCAGGAGGAATGTTGAGATTAGACATCGATCAGTTTGAGTCTGCGCTTCTGGGCCTGCCACCAAAGAGGAGCGAAGAGTGAAACGTGATGCGTGAAACGCGAGGCGTGAAACGTGATGAGTGAACTTGATGCGTGACCGGAACGCTCGATCATCATAATCACGAATCACGCTTCACTCATTACGCATCACCCTTAGTTTCACTCATCACGTTTCAATCCCTATGCCCAACTCGGTTCTTATCGTCGACGATGAAGAGGGGATACGCAGTTCGCTGGCGGGCGTGCTCGAAGACGAGGGCTTGTCAGTCGAAGCGGTTGCGTCCGGCGAGGAGTGTCTGTCGCTGTTCGAGCAGCGTTTGTTTAGTTGCGTGCTGCTGGATGTGTGGCTTCCGGGAATCGACGGCATGGAAACGCTCGAACGTCTGAGAGCGGCGTATCCGGACACCGCGGTGATAATGATCAGCGGACACGGCAGCATTGAAACCGCCGTTCGAGCGACTCGACTGGGCGCGCTGGATTTCATAGAGAAGCCGCTTCAAATTGACCGCACGGTGCTTGCCGTTCGCAACGCGCTTCGACAACGACAACTCGAAGCGGACAACATCAGACTTCGCGAACAGCTTGATGACGAAAACGCGATGATCGGCGAAAGCGTGCCCATTCGCGCGCTCCGTCAACAGATTCTCGTCGCCGCGCCCACCAACGGCCGCATTTTGATCTACGGCGAATCGGGCACGGGCAAGGAACTGGCCGCGCGCGCGATTCATCATCAATCGCCGCGAGCCGCAATGCCATTCGTCGAGCTTAACTGTGCAGCGATACCCGAGGAGTTGATCGAGTCCGAATTGTTCGGCCACACCAAAGGCGCGTTCACCGGCGCAACCCAGGCAAAACGGGGAAAGTTTGAACAGGCCGACGGCGGAACGCTGCTGCTCGACGAAGTCGGCGATATGAGTTTGAGAGTCCAATCGAAAGTGCTTCGAGTTCTTGAGGAACAGCGCTTTGAGCCGCTTGGATCGAACACCACGGTTCGAGTCGATGTCAGGATCATTGCCGCCACTAACAAGCGATTGGATGAAGAGATCGAGCGCGGCCAGTTTCGCCCCGACCTGTTTTATCGGCTCAATGTTATTCCATTCGAAGTGCCGCCGCTTCGCGAGCGCCGCGAGGACGTGCCGTTGCTGACTGATTACTTCAATCGAAAGTACTCGGCTCATTACAGCCGCTTGCCGAAATTATTCACCGACGGCGCGCTCGATCAATTGAGCGAATATGACTGGCCGGGCAACGTGCGCGAGCTTCGAAACACAATCGAGCGGGTTGTGATAATGACTGCAAGAGCCGAAATCGCCGCCGAGGACTTGCCGCCGCTCGGAACTGCCGAGGGAGTAAAGATGCCGCCGCGGTACAATTTCACTTCATACCGCGAAGGGCGCGAAGCTTACGAGCGCAACTACATTCTTCGCAAGCTTGCCGAATGCGACGGCAACGTGACGCGCACAGCCGAAGCCCTGGGCATCGACCGATCGCACCTCTATCGCCGGATGAAAGCCCTTGGCATCAGCGATAAACGAATCGGCGTTCCAGGTTGACAGTCCCTTTTGGCGGAGCCCAAATGCGATCGCTGAACCGCTGAACCTAACACGTTATTCTCAGTGCAAGGCATCAGAAGCGGGGACCAGGGCATTGATAGTCTTCTCGGGACGTCAGCCAGTTATCAGTTGATACGGACTGGGAATCCAGGCCCGGGCAGGAGGTACATCCAATGAGAGCGCACTGGCATGTCCGGCTAATATTTCTGGCCGTTACTGTTATGATCAACAATGACGTCGGAACGGCGTCAGACGTGCACTGTGAATCTCCACCCACCGGGCAACCGGCGATAATCCTGGCTGTGGCTCCTAATTTCCCTCCCGTTGCAGTTGCCTCGAATACGAGTGGCGAGGTCACAGTTGAAGTCGCGATCGATGCAGTGGGGGTTGTCACCTCAGCTCATATCCTTGATGGACATCCACCGTTGCGACGGGTGCTAACCTTTGCCCTGTGAAACACTCAATGAACACAGGCGAGGACGTTCAGCTACGATCTGTTGTCTTAACTTCTTCGGCGCTATCGAGGATAAAATGCTCTTCACCGGCCCGCACGATTACTTCAATCGAGACTACGTTCGCGAGTGGACCGAATCGGCGAACCTCAAGCGCCCGTTTCGTGTGCTCTTCCTCGAAGCCTTTGCCAGGGAACTGCGGCGAATCGAAGGCGCGAAGGTCTTGGATCTTGGCGCGGGACCCGGGTTCATTGCGGAGCATCTTTTAGCCCGATGTGATATTGAATCGTATGATCTTTTGGATTTTTCACCGCATATGCTCGAGTTGGCTCGCGACCGCCTTGCTCAATTTGACGGAAAGGTATCGTTTCATCAAAAGAGTTTTTTGGAAGACGGTTGGTGGAAGAAGTTGGCGGCGCCCTATGACGTTGTGGTTTCGATGCAGGCGGTGCACGAGCTTCGTGACACCGCTAGAATACCTGGGCTCTATCGAGATGCGGGATTCATTCTGAGAAGCGGGGGCCTGATTCTAATAGCCGATGAGATAGTTGAAGAGCTCGACGACGATGTGCCTTTTTACACGGCGGAGGGCCATCTATCCGCTCTCGGGGAAGCGGGTTTTGAGGATGCGCATCAGGTTCTTCAGATCGGAGACCTGGCGATGTTTATTGGGAGATGGTGTCAACAGACTTATGAACAATAGAAGACTCGTCCGCGGAATCGCGATAGTTTTGATATGCGTCTTTTCGTCGAGCGCTCAACAGGCTAAGCCTCAGCAAGTGGCGCTGACGGCGGACATCGAAGCCGCACTCGCCCGTATTTCCGCGGATTCGTTGCGAGGCCACTTGTCGTTCATCGCCTCCGACGCGCTCGAAGGGCGCAATACGCCCTCACCCGGTCTCGACATCGCCGCCGAGTACATCGCGGCTCAGTTTCGCCGCGTGAACCTCGAGCCCGCGGGCGATCAGGACTACTTTCAAACAGCAAACTTTGTGGTTTCAGAAACCCCGATGGACGCCTTTGAACTGAAGCTGAAGTCCGGACCCGAGACAATCAGCGTCGCAAAGAATCAGGTGAGCTTCAACATCGACCGGGAGCTGAAAGTTTTGGCGCCGGTTTTCAAGGTCGATTATTCGGATAAGACCGCTTTGGCTCAACTCAAGCCTGAACAGATAGAAGGCAGGGCGGTGCTCACTGAGATACCAGACCTGCGCCGCGTCGAACAATCACGCCGGATGGAGACGTACCAGACGTACGAACGGTTCCTCGGAAAGATGACCGAGCTTAAGGCGGCTCTGGTTATCTCGATCGATCGAACCAGCAATTCGGGAAGCGGAGGCGGACCGGGAAGTTTGATCGATCCGGAAAACAGACGCCCGGCGCCTGTGTTTCTGAGGATTCCACAGATAAACATTCAGGATCAAAGAGTCTTCAGGCTGCACGACGAGTCGAAAGCGGGTCTTACAACCGCGCAACTGTCGCTCGCCGTTGCGGCGCCCGCTGAACGACAGGTGCGCTTGCGAAACGTCATCGGTATTTTGCGGGGGTCTGATCCGGTTTTGAAGGACACCTACGTGCTGGTGACCGCGCACTACGATCACATAGGAGTGCGCCGCGAGATGCCCGGCGACAACATCTTCAACGGCGCGAACGATGACGGAAGTGGAACCGTGTCGGTGATTGAAATCGCATCAGCGCTCGCGTCGCTGAAACAGCGCCCGAAGAGAAGCATTGTGTTCATGACTTTCTTCGGAGAGGAGAAGGGACTGCTGGGCTCGCGTTACTACGGCAGGCATCCGGTGTTTCCGATTTCGAGCACAGTTGCGGATGTGAACCTGGAACAGGTGGGCCGGACGGACAGCAGCGAAGGCCCGCAGATCGCCAACGCGACACTTACCGGATTTGACTACTCGGATATGGGCCCGATCTTCAAAGCGGCCGGCGAAAAGACCGGCATCACGGTTTATAAGCACGAACAGAACAGCGATTCATTCTTCGCGCGCAGCGACAATCAAGCGCTGGCGGATCAGGGCGTGCCCGCTCACACACTGTGCACCGCGTTCGTCTATCCGGATTATCACCGAGCGGGCGATCACTGGGAGAAAATCGACTACACCAACATGGCAAAGGTCGATCGCATGGTAGCGCTCGCGCTGACGATGATTGCAAACAACCCTGAAGCGCCCAAGTGGAACGAGGCGAATCCGAAGACTTCGCGTTACGTTAAGGCGTGGTCTGATCATCACGGAAAGTGAAGTCGAATGAAACCTGAATCAAACGCATCACAGACGCCAGTTGGTCTGGCACAGCTTCGATACGCGTTAATCGTCATTCCCGGACGACTTGCTGCAATTTCGCATGAGCGAGCCCGAACCCGCCCCTCACCCGATGCGTGGTCGGCGAATGAAGAACTCGGCCACCTGATCGATTCCGCGGCGAACAATCATCAGCGAATGGTGAGGGCGCAGCTCGAAGACAACCTCGCGCTCGCTGGATACGACGGCGACCGATGGGTTGCGCTGCACGGCTATCAGCTACGCGAGTGGACAGATCTGATCGCGTTGTGGAAAGCCGCAAACGCGCAGCTTCTTGCGGCCGCCGAGGCCGCGCCGGAATCCGCCTGGGCGCACACATTGAGCGTCGATGGTTCGGAGCCCATCACGCTGGAATTCTTAATCGACGATTACGTCGCGCACATGACCAGTCATCTTCGGCACATCGGAATCGAAGTAGACGATGTACTGGCAATCTCATCGGGTGATTTGGCATCTATCTATCCTGAGAGGCCGGCGCAGGTTGATCATTCGATAAACGAGTTGCTGCGGCGCCGCTGGAGCGCGCGCGCGTTCGAAGCGGGGCGACCGGTTGAACGCCAGAAGCTCCTGAGCTTGCTCGAAGCTGCCCGATGGGCGCCGTCGTGTTTCAACGATCAACCGCGATACTTTCTTGTGTTCGACGGCTCGAATCAGGAAGCGCTGGCGAAAGCACGAGCATGTCTTTCACCCGGCAATGCGTGGGCGCGTGAGGCTACGGTGTTGATGCTCTCAGTAGCGCGCGAGACATTCGAAAAGAACGGCAAGCCGAATCGATGGGCGCAGCACGATGTTGGATTAGCTACTGAGAACCTTCTGGTGGAAGCGGTTGAGCTGGGGCTGGCCGCGCATCCGATGGCGGGCTACGATGCGGAGCTTGCGCGAAGCGAATTCAAGATTCCCGAGGGCTACACCCCTATCGCGATGATCGCGATAGGCTATCCTTATCGCGGCAAGCTTGAGGACCTCGATGAAAAGCTGCGGGGCAAGGAACTGGCGCCGCGCGAACGGAAGGAGATCGGTGAGATCGCCTTCAACGGTACCTGGGACCGCTCATTTTGAACGCGTCTTCTGCAGATCGGCGACCGCGGTTTCGAGTTTAGCAAGACGCGCCGCGACCTCTTCGCGCGACAGGCCGCCGGTTGCAAACTCGATCGTCTTCACGCCTGTGCCCGCTCGCATCGGCCCTCCAACAACGTGCGTCACGTCGCCTTCATTCACGTGAATGCACCGTTTCACCAGCGTCTGCATCCCATCGCCTTCCAGCCGCACATCGTACACCCCGGCGGGCAGAGCGAAGCCGGCGCTCGAGTTGAAGTGGACCTCCCTTTGTTTCACTACCGCGCCGTCATTGATTACTGAGACCATCACCGGCAGCTCCTTCAGAGCTTGATAGGACGCATCGAACACGGAAGTGCGCACGTCCAGATTCGTGCTTTCTCGTTGGGCGAGCGCCGGCTTTGGCTTCGACGACGCGGCGGCCATCGCCAGCAACAACACGAAAGCGATGGTTGTTACCGCTGCTTTGTTTTGTGGTTTCATGATTCCTCCTGCACCAGGCGCCACCATCCGCGCCCGGTTTGAGACATAGCCTCGGGGGAGAGAATGCGAAGGTATTTCCTCTGCGCGGTGGATGTCAAGAAATGCCGGGACGTAGAGCTGGCGGCCGTTGCAATTAGAAGCCACACTCTTAGGGGAATTCACGTCGTCACCCGGCTCGTGTGCCGTTGGGGATCTCTTTCTCCGGCGTCGCGAGGACCGGCGTGAGTCCGTCGGCATACCCGATGTCGAATAACATTCCTTCGGAAACTTCGCCCATCATTTTTCGCGGCTCGAGGTTCACGACGAACAGCGCCTGCTTGCCTTCGATCTCTTTCGGATTGTCCCGCTCTTGTTTCATACCGGCGAGGATCGTTCTTTTATGATCTCCGAAGTCGACCGTTAGCTTCACGAGTTTGTCCGAGCCTTTTACGTCATCAACGCTTTCGATCGTTCCGACACGAATATCTATTTGGTCGAGCACGTCGATTCGAATGACCGGCTTGATCGGCGCGGTTGTTAGCGGTTCCATGCTGTGATCATATACACGCCCGGGAAGCTCACGCGAGGATCGGCAGGTACTGGCGCCACGGACCGACGGCTTCGGTGTACTGTTTGGACATGACTCTCAGTGCCTGCGCGACGTGACTCAAGTCGTGCGCTACCCACGTCGCCAGGAGTTCACCGAGAGTGACACTTCCAAGCTCGGGATGAGTACCGCGCAGCGCAAGCTTCTGCGGCGTCACGCCCAACGTCGAGAGTGTTTCGAGATTCTTTGTTCGAAGAGCCGCAAACTCATCGAGCAACTCCTCGATGGCTTTTCCTTTAGACTTTCTAGCCTGGGCAAACCGATCGAAAGGCTCGAACGCTTTCGCCTCACCGTGCTCGAGGATAATTCGAGCGCGTGGAATCCAATCAGTTTCTTCCCCGTGAATCAGATGCCCAAGGACGTCATACGGGCTCCAGGTGTCCGGACCTTCGTTTCCCATCGTCCATTCGCCGGGCGCGCCTCTGAGCAAACTGTTCAGAGTCGCGGGCGTCCTGCTTAGAATGCTCGTCGCGTGTTCGAGTTGGAAATCCATTGTATTGCTCCTCGGAATGAGTGTCCGGCAAGCTGCCCGCTGTCGGACGCTGTTAGTTGTAGCGCAGTGCAACCATCGGATCAACGCGCGAAGCCTTGCGTGCGGGAATGTAACTCGCCAGAAGCGAAACACAAACGATCAGCACGGAAATGCCCGCATAGGTCACGGGATCCGCGGCGCTCACCTTGTATAAGAGGCTTGACATCAGGCGGGTCAAGACGAACGCAGAGGCGAGCCCGGCCGCCATTCCCGCAGCCGTTACCTTTCCGGCGTCCCAAAGAACCATGTTTAGCATATCCCTGGAAGCGGCTCCCAGAGCCATTCTGACGCCGATCTCGTGGGTGCGCTCGCTGACCGAATAAGCCATAACGCCATAGATTCCAACCGCGCCAAGCAACGCCGCGAGCCCCGCGAACGAAACCAGCAGCCACATATTCAACCGTTGCGGCGCTACTGAATCGGACAGAATGTCTTCGAGCATTCGCACCTGGGCCACCGGCACTCCGGGGTCGACGGTTTTCATCACGCCCCGGATTGCCGCCACCACGCCGTTAGGATCGGCGTTCGTTCGCACGACCAGGAAACTGCTGCGCATCGCATTGGCATACGGGTTCTGAGTGACGGGGACATAGATCGCCGGGTTTATCTCCTCGTCCAGCCCCAGCAGCTTGACGTCTCCACACACGCCGACGACCTCGCGCCAGAGCGGCGGGTTTGGATAAATCTGTAGCCGTTTTCCGATTGGGTCTTCGCCCGGAAGAAATTGCTCGGCCATCGCACGGTTTATGACGGCTACAAATGGCGCATCTTTCGTATCACCTTCGGTGAATTCGCGCCCACTCAGCAGCGGGATGCCGATCGCTTTGAAATAGTTCGGAGTCGCAACCCGGCAGTCGGCTGTTGGTTGCTGTCCCGGCTCAACCTGCTGGCCCTGAAAGGTGAATGATGTGGACGCGTTGAAACCGAGAAGCGGGACTCGATTGATTCCAGCCGTCGATTCAACCCCGGGAATCGCGCTGACCTTTTCATTAAGCCGATCGTAGAATCGTGACTGCTGTTGAATGTCCGCATAAACAGGCTGAGTCAGACCGATGCCGATCGTCATCACCCCTTTCGGTTTGAAGCCCGGCGAGACGCCGCTGATCGAAACGAAGCTGCGCACCATCAATCCAGCTCCGGCCAGCAGCACCACCGCAAGCGCGACTTCGGCGGCGACCAGCGCATTGAGAATTCGCTGGTGCATAGCGCCGCTCGTCGCGCCTCGGCGGCCGTCTCTCAGGTTTTCAGTCAGCACTTTGTTTGAAGACTGAAGCGCCGGGGCGATGCCAAACAGGATCCCGGTCGCAAGCGAGATCAGCAATGTGAACAGCAGGGCTTTGAAGCTCACCGATACTTCCTCAACGCGAGGGATGCTGCTCGCGCTGATGCTGGTGAGCGTCGGCACTCCCCACAAGGCGATCAGCAGACCGATCAACCCGCCTGCGAAACTCAGCAAGACGCTCTCGGTGAGCAACTGACGAACGAGCCTTGCGCGGCCCGCTCCGAGCGCGGTCCGGACGGCGAATTCAGTCCGGCGTGCAGTCGCTCGCGCGAGCAAAAGATTCGCGACGTTGGCGCACGCGATCAACAACACGCAACCGGCTGCTCCGAACAGAATCATCAACGCGGGGCGAATCTTGCCGACGACCTCCTCGTGGAGGGGAACGACTTGCACCCCGACGCCTGAGCTGGAATCGGGATACTGTTCGGCGATCCGCGCGGCGATCGTATCCATGTCTGCCTGGGCTTCTCTTATCGAAACACCCGGCTTCAAACGAGCCGTTACGCGGAGGAATCGGCTGCCGCGCGCCGTCTCGTTTTTCCCCTGGATCAATGGGAAGTAGACCTGGGTGTCGGGGTTTGGATAAAAGAATCCCTTTGGCAGCACCGCCACAATGGTGTAAGTCGTGCTGTCGATGTTGACGGTTCGCCCGATTAGCGCAGGATCGCCGCCGTATCGTTGCTGCCACAGCGTGTAGCCGATCATCGCAACCGGGGTGCCGCCGGGCCGATTCTCGGTATCGAGGAAATCGCGTCCGGCAAGAGGGCTTATTCGAAACGCCGACAGAAAATCGGCGGAGACTCGCGCGCCGTTGACGCGCTCGGGTTCATCGCCGTCGGTGAGATTGACGGACACGGTGCGAGTCCCGACGACGCGCTCGAAGCTTTGATTTTGCGATTGCCAATCGGCGAAGTCCGGAAACGAGGCCGGCTGTCGAAACTGATTCGTTGCCGGGGTCTGAAGCCAGAGGATGGCCAACTCGGAAGGCTGCGCGTAAGGCAGTGGGTTAAGCAGGACGGCATTGACGACACTGAAGATCGCAGTGTTGGCGCCGATTCCGAGCGCCAGGGTTACGATGGCGACGATCGTAAACGTGGGCCGCTTGATGAGCATTCGGCCGGCGTAGCGAATATCCGCGAGCAGAGTTTCCATGTTTCCTCTCCCGATTGCAGGTGAGCGCGGGCACGCGCTCTATCGAGAGGGTACGAGTTTCGTCGCGATCTGGCCAACTCATTGTTTTCACCGTTTTGATGAATTGGGCTCATATGGAATCTGACTGAAGAGTTCGGGATGAACGTTGGAGGATGGACGCTCGAAGCAAGCTGGAGGTGCGAATTCCGAACCCGATCACTACTCATCGTCGGGCAGTAACTCGTCCACGAGCATCGACCACCCGGGCACCGCATCTCCCGCGCCAGCTAAGTCGCCCGAGCGAAAAACAACTGGACTCTGCGGCTCGCCTGCGTGATATGACTTGATGACGTCCGGGCTGAGCAGGTCAACGTCCCACACACAAAGAGTTCCGGCAGCGAAGTAGTCTCTTCGTTTAGCGGCCAGCCGCTTCTCCGCATAAGCACCGTAGTCCTCCTCACTTCTTACCTCGACAGCAAACGCCGGCGCCTGCTCGAGGAAGCGCATACGAGTCGGCCGTCCGGTGTACCACGCTGCGTCGGGACTGAATGATTTGCGGTTAGGCAGATCGACTAAGAAGGCGGCGTTATCCGGCAAGGCATAACCCGATTTTGTTTTGCGTTCGTGCGCTCGAAGGCTTTCATAGATCGCTCCTGAAGCGCGGCTGGGCCAGAAACCAGTTGGGGACATGAGCACAAGCTCTCCGTCGATGATTTCAGCTTTACCATGCCCAGGTACGTGATAAAGGTCTTCAATAGTCGCTTCGGTCTTGACCGCCATAGTGAAGCCTCGCGGGCGAATGATAGCACAGCTACGCTGCTAATTTCAGACGTGAAACGCAGCGTGGTTACTTACTCATCTGGCTTTGTAAACCAAACCGGCTTTCATTACAAACACCACGCGAGTGAGTGCTCGAATGTCATCAAGCGGATTGCCTTCCACCGCGATTATGTCGGCGTATTTTCCAGGCTGTATTGTCCCAATCTGCTTCTCCATTCTCAACAGCTCGGCCGCGCGAGTCGTCGCCGTGCGAATCGCATCGATGGGTTTCATTCCGTACTCGACCATCTTCACGAACTCGCGCGCCGAAGTTCCGTGCTCGAATGCGCCGACATCGGTGCCGAAACAAATCTTAGCGCCCAACTTCATCGCTTTCTGAAACACCTCCTTGTGATGGGTGACAATTCGGCGGCGCATCTCGGTATCGTCCTCGGCGCTTTCGGGAAGGTAAACGGATAACGTCGGACACCAGTAAGTCCCGTGCTCGACCAGCAGCTTCAAAGCTTCGTCATCCATCAGCATTCCGTGCTCGATCGAACGCACGCCGCCGCGAATCGCGTTCTTGGCGCCGTCGCCTCCGTAAGCGTGGGCCGCCACATCGCGATGCCATCGCGCGGCTTCGGCGACGACTGCTTTTACTTCGTCGAGCGACACCTGGCTGAGCGGTTCGAGCGTAACCGGATCGACGTGACGTAGCGTGCCGGTCGCGTAGAGCTTGATCCAGTCGGCGCCGTACTTAACCTCGCGGCGAATTTCGGCGATCATCGCGTCGCGCGAGTCCGTCAGCGTCGCGGGCTCGGGAATTGGAATGTCGGGATTCAACCCAGCGTTGTTCATGTGACCGCCAGTGATCGTCAGCGCGTATGTGGACACGAACAATCGCGGACCCGGAATGATTCCGCGATTGATGCCGTCGCGAATCGCCAGGTCGGCGAAGCCCGCGCCTTCGCTGTCCAGATCGCGCATGGTCGTGAAACCGGCTTCCAGATCCCGTTTCACGGCGGCCGTCGCCTAGACTGTTCGAAATGCCTGAGACTTGGTTATCACCGGCGGTGCGCCTCTCTCATCTTCGGGCTGCAGCATCACGTGGGTGTGACAGTCGATAAGGCCGGGCAACACGGTGAAGCCGGAAAGGTCGATCACTCGCGTGCCGTCGGGGAGCTTGGGTAACGAGCCGGTGGTTACGGATTCGATTCGATCGCCGCGAATGATGATCAACGCATTCTGAATGACCGACCCGTCGGCCGGGTTGATCAGCCGCCCGGCTTTGATCGCTGTCATCGGGTTGGATTGAGCATACGCCGCTGAACAAATCAGCAGCATCAGGACGACGAACAACGAAGTTCGAAACTTCCGCATAATGAACATGGTTTTCACCTTTTCAGAGTCTCTGAATTGGGAATGTTGATATCCGAGTCCGCCCAACGCAGTCAAGTGGCGCGCGACAGATGTTGGCGCATACCCACCTCGTGAGAGGTGGGGCAGTGATGCTGCAGCCTACAAAAGATCAAATGTGCGGCATCGTCTGCGCTTTTGCACGTACCCACCTCGTGAGAGGTGGGTAAGTGATGCTGTAGCCTTGCATTGAGGGCATAGGACTGGCTCGCGCCTGATATGCACAACAAAACCTCTCAGAAAGAGGTGGTATGCAATGCCGCACGCGCTTCGCCGCAGGCTACAACATAACGCTCCCACTTCTAACGAAGTGGGTATCCGGCTCCGCGCTCCGTTGTAGGCCGCAACATTAGAACCCACCTCTGACGAGGTGGGTGTGCGCGAAAGTCTGACGCGCACCCGAGTCAAGTGTGCGGTTTGAATCAACGACCGCGCGATGTATATACTTTCGCTCCAATTTCAGGAGGATCAAATGCATCGTCATCACACGCTCAAAGCAATTCTCGGTATCGCTGTGTCCGTCGTCGTAGCTCTAAACGGTTTTGCAACCGGCGTCTTTGCTCAATCGAACGGAAAGACGCACGCGATTCGCGGCTTTTCGGAAACGAACGCCGCAACCGAGATCACGTGGGAATCAAAAATGCGCGCGATTCCGAAGCCCGAACTGCTGCGCGAATACATGAAGCATTTGTCGGCAGAGCCCCACCACGTCGGCTCGGCTTATGACAAGCAAAACGCGGAATGGATTCGCGACAAGTTCCGGTCCTGGGGCCTCGACGCGAAGATCGAAGAGTTCGATGTTTTGTTCCCGACTCCGACAGAGCGGGTGCTCGAGATGATCGAGCCGACGCGGTTTCGCGCCGTGCTCAAAGAGCCGACCATTAATGAAGACTCGGATTCGGGCGACGCGAATCAACTTCCAAGCTACAACGCATACTCGATCGACGGCGATGTGACCGGGCAGCTTGTGTATGTCAACTACGGCGTGCCTGCGGACTACGAAGAGCTTGCCAAGCTCGGCGTCGATGTCAAAGGCAAGATCGTCATCGCGCGTTACGGCGGGAGCTGGCGCGGCATCAAGCCCAAAGTCGCCGCCGAGCACGGGGCGATCGGTTGCCTGATTTATTCCGATCCGAAGGACGACGGCTACTACCAGGGAGATGTTTTCCCCAAGGGCGCGTATCGGCCAGAGCAAGGCGTGCAGCGCGGTTCGGTGATGGATATGCCAATTCATCCGGGCGATCCGTTGACTCCGGGTTGGGGCGCGGTGAAGGGCGCCCGGCGAATTCCGCGCGAGCAAGCAGACGTGATAACCAGGATTCCGGTGATGCCGATTTCGTACGGCGATGCGCTTCCGCTTCTTCGCGAGCTAGGCGGACCCGTTGCGCCCGAAGCGTGGCGCGGCGCATTGGGCATCACATATCACATCGGCTCGGGACCGGCCCGAGTGCATCTGAAACTCGCGTTCGACTGGTCGACCAAAACACTGTACGACGTGATCACGCGAATCGAAGGCAGCACCTTTCCCGATGAGTGGGTGATATCGGGCAATCATCACGATGCGTGGGTAAACGGCGCTGATGATCCGACGAGCGGAATGGTGACGGTAATGGAAACCGCGCGCTCGTTTGGTGAGTTGCTCAAGCAAAGCTGGCGGCCCAAACGCACGATCATCATGTGCGCCTGGGACGGCGAAGAAGAGGGTCTGCTGGGTTCGACTGAGTGGGCCGAAACACATGCGGATGAGCTTAAGCAAAAGGCCGTCGCATATCTGAACTCTGACAGCACCAGCAAAGGGACGCTCGGCGTCGGCGGCTCGCACACGCTCGAACGATTCATCAACGAGCTTGCGCGCGATGTTCAGCAGCCCGGAGGTAAGGGATCGGTTTGGGATGCAATGAAGGAGCGCAGAACCGAACAAGCCCGGACTGACGAAGACAAGAAGGAAGTGAAAGAACGCGCTGACCTGCGCATCGGCGCGCTGGGGTCGGGTTCGGACTACACGCCGTTCATCCAGCATTTGGGCATCGCTTCGATGAATACGGGCTTCGGTGGCGACGGCGGCGGCGGCGTGTATCACTCGATATACGATTCGTTCGCGTGGTACACCAAGTTCGGAGATCCGACTTTCGAGCACGGGCGCGCGCTGTCCCAGGTCAATGGCACGATCCTGATGAGACTCGCGAACGCGGATGTGTTGCCGTTCGAATTCACCAATCTTGCGGAGACGATTGGCCGCTACGTGACTGAGATCGAGAAGCTGAGCAGTCGAGCAAAGCCGCCGCGCAATATCGATCTCGGGTCGTTGAAGTCGGCACAGAAGTCACTTGCCGAAAGCGCTCGCCGATACGAAGACGCGCTGGTGAAAGCGGGTGCAAAAGGAATGCCGCCCGCGCAGGCGAAAGCGCTCAATCAACTGCTTTATCAATCCGAGAGAAAACTCACAAACGAGCGTGGGCTTCCCAGACGCCCGTGGTTTGTACATCAGATTTACGCGCCGGGCTTTTACACGGGTTATGGAGTGAAGACGATTCCCGGAGTCCGCGAGGCGATCGAAGAGAAGCAGTGGGACGAAGTCGAGCCTCAGATCAAGAATGCGACCGCGGCCATACGAGCGGTGAGTTCTCAGATTGAATCGGCTACAAAGATGTTGGAAGGGAAGTAGGAGATAACCGCGGAGGACGCTGAGGAACGCGGAGCGGGTCCGACTCTGCGTTCCTCTGCGTTCTCTGCGGTTGATTTTCTATGAATGTTAACGATTGGATCCTGGGAATGAAGAAGAGGCATGGAAATCAACCGGATCACGGGCGCTGTCATCGATTCGGCGATGAAGGTCCATTCCGCCTTTGGCCCAGGGCTGTTGGAAAGCGCACACAAAGCCTGCCTGGTGTATGAACTCAGAAAGCGCGGCTTGAGAGTCGATGTTGAAGTGGGGCTGCCACTAATCTACGACGGGGTGAAGCTCGCCGATGTAGGCTACCGTATTGATCTACTGGTCGAGCATGAGGTCGTGGTGGAATTGAAGGCGGTTGAGATAATGGCTCCGATCTTCGAAGCTCAGTTGCTGCATTATCTCAAGCTCAGTGGAAAGAAGGTCGGACTGCTGATTAACTTCAAAGTGTTTCACCTGCGCGACGGCATCAAACGCATGGTCAACAACCTTTGAAAATCCTCTGCGTTCCTTGGCGCCCTCTGCGGTTGACTCCGGATTTAACCGCAGAGAACGCTGAGGAACCGAGAGGAAGAGGATCCGGATTTAACCGCAGAGAGCGCTGAGGAACGCAGAGGGAGAGGATCCGGATTTAACCGCAGACTACTAATTAACTTCAAAGTGTTTCACCTGCGCGACGGCATCAGACGCATGGTCAACAACCTTTGAGAATCCTCTGCGTTCCTCGGCGCCCTCTGCGGTTGACTCCGGATTTAACCGCAGAGAGCGCTGAGGAACGCAGAGGGGGAGGATCCGGATTCAACCGCAGACTGCTAATTAACTTCAAAGTGTTTCACCTGCGCGACGGCATCAGACGCATGGTCAACAACCTTTGAGAACCCTCTGCGTTCCTCGGCGCCCTCTGCGGTTGACTCCGGATTTAACCGGAGAGAACGCTGAGGAACGCAGAGGGAGAGGATTTAACCGCTTCCGAAAAACTCATTCCCGATGCTCCTTCAACCGCGCAACCCAACACCGCAAAACCGTGAGTCGTGTGTCGTAGCGAGCCAGCAGCGAAACTATGGGTTGCTATGATTACTGTCAAGCGGCAAACTAGTCGCGGTCCTTCGGGTGTCGAAACTGCTCGCATCAGCAACTACGAATCACCGAGGCAGGCAGAATGCACCAAAACTCACAAAACGAGGTGAAGGCAAATGGGCAACGGCGCGCATAAGAAATGGAGCAATTGCATCGGCAATCAGCAGGTCGCGCCTTTTCGATTGCTTCGCCCGACTACGCTGGACGAGGTCGTCCAGATCGTCAAGCTCGCCGAAAGCGAGAACCGCAAGGTGAGAGCCGTCGGTTCCGGTCATTCGTTCTCCGACATCGCCATCACCGACGACTATCTGCTCGACACGCACGGCTTGAATAAAGTGCTGACCCTGGACACAGAAGCGCTAAAGGAGAGTGCAAAGAGTTCAGCTCTCGTCGAGATCGAATGCGGCATCACTATCGCTGACGTTAACAAAGCGCTGGACACGCTGGGGCTCGCCCTGATCAACATGGGAGCGCACACGGCACAAACGGTGGTTGGAGCGCTCTCGACTTCGACTCACGGTTCGGGCATCAGCCTCGGCTCCGCCGCGGCGTTTGTGAGGTCGATGGTCATTGTGGCAAGCGGAGGAAGAGTGTACCGGATCGAACCCGCCGACGGCATAACTGACGCCGCAAAGTTCAAAGCCAGCCTCAGCGGCATCGAACTGGTTCAGGATGATAATTGGTTCAACTCGGTCGTGATCGGACTGGGTTGCATGGGTGTGGTTTATTCGGTCACCGTGCAGGTTCGCGAGAAGTATTGGCTTGCAGAATCGCGGACGCTCAGCAACTGGACGCGAGTGAAGGCCGATCTTTTGAAGGGCGACGTGCTTCGTGAGAATCGTCACTACGAGGTGCTGGTCAACCCTTACGAGTTCGCGGGCGATCACACGTGCCTGGTCACGATCAGGAACGAGATACCCGAACCGACCGACCCAGACCCGGAGAAGAAGAATCGCAGCCACCTGTCGGTCGGATTCTCTTTCTTTCCGCACTGGCTGATAAGGCTCACCGGCAAGCTGATAAGCGTCAAGAATCGTCTCCTTCCGGGCTTGATCCCGAGGACCATCGAAGATTCACTGAAGGGCCTGGCCGACGAAGAGTACGACGCCGCAAGTTATAGCGTGCTCGATCTGGGCGCCCCCAACTACGTCGCGGCTTATTCGAGCGAGTTTGCGCTACCCGTTGAAGGAAACGTCTACATTGAGGCCGCCGAACAGATCATCCAGATCGCCAGGCGCAATCGTGAATCGAAGAACTTTTATCACACAGTGCCTTTCTCATTGCGCTTCGTTGCGAAGCACGATCTTTATTTTTCGATGATGTATGGACGCGAGACCTGTATGATTGAGGTCCCCATGATCGACCCAACCCACGGAGGGCTGGACCTATTGAGAGACGTGGAACGGGCCCTGATCGATCTCGGGGCGCGGCCGCATTGGGGGCAGATCAACTACCTGTCTGGTGGCCGTGAATTGATAAAGAGAATGTACCCGATGTTCGACGAGTGGATTGCGGTTCGCAAGGTCTTGAATTCGAGCGGCGTATTCAACAACCGGTTTTCTGGTCGATCCGGGTTCGATGGTTGACCCGCGTTCTGTGTCGTCCCGCTTGGCGGCAAGATTGGGAAGGGCGTGGGATGTTGCTTACGCGGCAGATTCAAAGTTGGATCTGGTCCCGATTTCACCGACCGAGTTCACGGCGAACGAAATACCGGATGTGATAAGCTTCTCAAAAGATGAGCACGGACTGTGACGCATCTGATTTCAAATGTCGATGACGTTGCCGCAAAGATCAAGTGAGTGTGGACTGAACCATCGCGCGTCAGTTACCACGGCCGCGAAAATCAAAGAAGGGGAATGACCGAGATGGAGAAATGGCTCGGGAAGTACTCAAACTTTTTCTATGTATTGTTGCGAATCGTCGCGGGTGTTCTGTTCGCTTGCCACGGGGCTCAGAAGGCTTTTGGGATTCTCGGCGGGCAGAAGCAAACCGGCCTGTTGCTGGTAGCCGGAGCGATTGAAGTCGTGTGCGGGATACTAATCGCTCTTGGGCTGTTTGCCGGGTTCTTTGCTTTCATTGCTGCCGGTCAGATGGCAGTGGCGTATTTCACGAGGCACGCACCCAGGGGCGCTTCGCCAATGATGCAGGGCGGCAATGGTGGTGAACTGGCGGTGCTTTATTGCTTCATCTTTTTGTTCATCGCGGCGAGCGGCTCAGGCATATTGAGCATCGATGCGCTGAGGGGGAAGGGCAGAAGGCGATAAGACTGCGGAGATTCGATCAACTCCTGCTCAGCTTTTGTTGACCCGTATATGTCCAAGGCAAATAACTTTTGTCTTTCGCTCGCTTGAGTTCTATGATTTGGGCGTCACTCGGTCCGCGACAGGTCACAATCGCACCACAGGAGGAGATAATGGACATAGCATCTGGTCCGGGAGTGCATTCTTCCGCGGAAGCGGCGAACCCCTCTGCGAATGCCGGCACCCTCAATCTCAATGTCCCGGGCGACTCGGTTCTTCAGGCCGAGATTGCCGATCTAACAAGACGCAGCCAGGTTGGCGCAAACTGGTTCTTCTGGATTGCGGGACTTTCTTTCATCAATTCGGTGATCGTGTTGATGAATGGGAGATGGAGCTTTCTGGCTGGGCTGGGCATCACGCAGTTTATAGACGGGATGGCGAAAGCACTGTCGCCGAAGCTCGGCGGCGCAGCGGTGGTCTTCGCGCTTCTGATGGACCTTGCGACTGCTGGTGTCATCATCCTCTTTGGATTGATGGCGCGTCAGCGGCACAACTGGGCATTCGTTCTCGGAATGATCCTGTACGGGCTCGACGGCCTGCTGTTCCTGCTCGTCGGAGACTGGCTGAGCCTGGCGTTTCATGGCTACGCCCTCTATTGCATCTATCGAGGACTGAGCGCGAACAGGCAACTCATAGAGCTGCAACCAAACGTGAGCGCACTTCCGACGTGAAGCCGCAAATTAATTCAACCGTTCCCTAAGCAGCACCTTCACGCCGCTTCGCCAGTCTTCGTTGATCCCTATTCGATAGACCGGCACGCGCCGGCGAATCCGGCTCGCCAGCAACTTTGTCGTCTCGTGAAACCGGAACAGCGGCGCGACCAGATACAACAGCGGCGGCGCGTCAATCAAGCTCATGCCTTCGAAGTAACCACGCCGATGGAAGTCGCCGCGCGCGCGGTGCCATTCAACTCGCAGCCAATAGTCGAGCCCCTGAAACGGAAACTCAGTCTCTTCGCTTACCTTCAACTCCATCACAACGAGTCGCCCTTCGCGAGTCGCCGCCAACAAATCGATAAACGTTCTCTGCTCGCCTCGATACGTCGGCACCTGCGAGTAAACGAACCGCGGATCGAGAGTCGCATCGAGCGCGGCAACGTCTCGCGAGAGGATCGACTCGAGCCATCGCTCGGGTTGATAACGAAAAGTCATCTCGTTGCGGAACTCGGCTTCCGGACGGCGGCGTGCGATAGTTTCTTTGATTAGTTTCTCGAGCTCTGATTCGTTCACGTGATCGAGCTTGATCCGCGCGTCGCCAATTCCAAACTCGACTCGCTGGCGATTGATCAACACCCGCGCGATCTCGAGCCCTCGTATCGAAAGAGAAACCCACGCGCCTCGATGATGGGCCTCGATGTGATCGGGAGCCAGCTTTCTGACCGACTCGACAAGCATAACCGCGTCCGGCGGCAGCATCCCGGGGCGAGGCCAATGCGCGCGCCGAGCCGCCTTGCGAAATCGATCATTCAGATCGCCCTGGTCGAACGGCGAAACCGAGGTGATCGTGGCTTTCGCTTCGTCTATACGATACAGAAGGATTTGATCGGGCGCTTCGAGTCCCATCAACCGAAGCGCAATCGCGTCGCATCGAGGCGTGAATATCATCAAGCCGTCCACCCGGCCGCTTCGCTGGCGGAGTTCCTCGAGCCAGATCAAGCCGGCCGCAAGCGCCGCGTCCACCTCCGGCTGTAGCTCGCTTGCGGCGACGCCAATACCCGCAAATCTTTTCCCTCGATCTCGAATGATCAATCGCGCATGCACTCCCGAGAGATGCCTGCGGTCGTTGCGGGCCGAGACAGCTTGTTCGACTTTCAGGTCGAGGGAGGCTTCGATCAGCGCGGCCAGCTTGTGCGCGAATTCCTTTCTCGCTTGCGTGGCCTGTCGCACGCCGGCGCCGCGCGTGAGAGTAAGGGCGCAGCGCTTCAAGCCCATTTGCTTCGCGCATTCGAGAGTCAGCCGCCCCGGCGAGATCTCGCAGGAGATTATTCTCCACGATCTCGACCAGCCGTCTCCCCAACAAGAGAGGATCAGCTTGCCGTAGGAAAACTCCGCCGAGGTGTTATCGACGTTCATCTTCGCCAATAGCAGATCATCTTCGAATAAATCGAACTGGCCGCCGAGCAGAAACCGCTCGAACTCATACTTGATCTGACTGAAGTCGAATATGACTGTGGGACGAGTCACGCGCGCGTTGTAGCAGCCTGCGCAGAGCGCGGTCAAGGCTTGCATTGTGAGGGAGAGCATCGCGGTCATATAATGCCGACCTTTGAATGAATCGCTGATTTGTAGCGCAGATCAGCGGTTAATTTCGCCGGACAAATCAAACATCGAGGAGATCATTATGTGCGACGTCACGCGTAGGGAAATGCTGTTGGGAGGAGCGGCCCTGGTCGGCCTCACAATGAAAGATGCAAAGGCGCTGGTGGCGGCCAAACCCGAAATCGGAAAAGTCGATCAGCTTGCGCCCGAAGTCTACTTTCACGAAGGCAATCTCGTTCGAGGTCACTGCAACAACGGCTGGATCATCTTCGAAGATTACGTTCTGGTCATCGACGCCAACTTTCCATCCGGCGCCGCCGAGATACTCCCGAAGATTCGCGCGCTCACCGACAAGCCGATTCGCTTCGCGTTCGACACTCATCATCACGGCGATCACGCTTATGGGAATCAAACGTGGGTCGATAACGGAGCGACACCCGTTGCGCACACGGGTGTAATCGAAGAGATGAAGCGCTACGAGACCGGTTATTACGGCGGCAAGCCCGGCCGATGGGAAGATACGGCAAAGTCGCGGCCTGATGTCGCGGGGTCGAAGCTCAAACCGCCGTCGGTTCTGTTCCCTCGCGAGATGATCTTCGATGACGGCAAGCATCGAGTCGAGCTTATGCATCTTGGCGTCGCGCATACGCACGGCGACGCATTCGCGTGGCTCCCAAACGAACGCATACTGTTCACCGGCGATGCATGTGTGAACGGCCCTTACAACTACGTGGGCGACGGCGACACCGAGAAGTGGATACCGACGCTCGAGGCTGCACGCAAGCTGGGCGCTCGAATCATCTGTCCGGGTCACGGGCCTCGCGGGGTTGAAACGGTCCTGGCAGAGCAGCAGAAGTTTTTCAAATCGCTGCGCGACCAGGTCGGTGCGTTGGTAAAAGCTAAGAAGTCCGCTCAGGAAGTCCGCGATTCTATTGAGAGGATCAACGCAACTCTTGCGAGTGATGCTCAGATCGCGCGATATGTCGGCAAGGGCGGTGGCTTCGCGTCTCAGGTCGAGAAGGTCTACGTCGAAATGACCGGTCAGCAACTGCCCGCAGTGAAGAAGATCGCAAGCGCGGCTCGCGAGCAGCACGCGATGTCACACGGGCTGGCGTCGCTCGCGTAGGAAAACAAATCGCGCGATCGAGACGCATTGGCAATCCTGCCGCGAAGCAGCATGTTTCAATGCCCGACCTTGACTCGGTCATTTGCTCATCATACGATTCAGTTACTATGACCGCAGCAACGATCGAGCAACGACTTGAGGCCTTAGAGCGCGAGGTGCGCTCGCTCCGAGCGGCCGTGAAAAAGAAAAGCAAGAAGGAGAAGCCCTGGTGGGAGCGCTTAGCCGGGACGTTTAAGGACGACCCTTTGTTTGATGAAATGGTCAAAGCGGGTCAGAAGTATCGCAAGTCCCTGCGACCGCGATGAGGACAAACGAACCCTTGGGACGCGTCCGTGACCCTGGTACTCGACACCGATCTCCTCACATTAATACAGCGGCACACTGAACCGGCTTATTCACGGTTGCGCGCTCGTCTGGCAAGAATCCCGCAGCAGGATGTTCGTACAACCATCGTGAGCTTTGAAGAGCAGATGCGAAGCTGGCTCTCTGTCGTCGCACGGTCCAGGAACAGATCTCAGGAGATAGCCGCATATCAAAGGCTCCACACCTCGTTAATGTTCTTCAGCGGCATACCGGTATTACCCTATGAGGGCGCCGCGGCCGAGCGGTTTGCGGAACTCCGCAAGCTCCGCTTGCATATTGGAGCGATGGATCTGAAAATCGCCGCGATCACGCTGTCCCACAACGGACTTCTGCTCTCGCGAAATCTCAAAGACTTCGGTCGCGTGCCAGGTCTCAGAGTGGAAGACTGGACTGTCTGACCTCGGGTTTGTTGGCCAACCATCTGATATTCAACCGGTCGCCATTTTGAGCGAGGCTCGCCCGGTTGCTATACTTCCGTGGTGATTGGGTTCTGGTTCACGACCCCGGCCAGAGCCACCGTTAGCCGGAAGGAATTGTTGATGTCCATTGAAAAGGTTGTGCTGGCCAAGCCCCGCGGGTTCTGTGCAGGCGTCGTGCGTGCGATCGACATCGTTGAGCGCGCGCTCGACTTTTATCCGCCGCCCATTTATGTCTTTCACGAGATCGTTCATAACCGGTACGTCGTCGAGAACCTCAGCAAACGCGATGTTGTCTTCGTCGATAGCATCGAAGAAATCCCCGACGGCTCCGTCTGCGTGTTCAGCGCCCACGGAGTTTCACCTCAAATAGTTGCTCTGGCTGAAAGCAAACGCCTTCGCGTTATCGACGCCACCTGCCCGCTCGTCACCAAAGTTCACCTCGAAGCGGTTCGCTTCGCGCGCGATGACTATTCGCTCGTGTTGATAGGTCATCCCGGTCACGAAGAAGTCGAGGGCACGATGGGAGAGGCGCCGATGCAGCTTGTGAGCTCCGTTGAGGATGTGGCCGCGCTCGAAGTCCCGAATCCCGATCGAGTGATGTATTTGACGCAGACCACGCTCTCACTTGACGACGTAGCGGAGATCATCGAAGCGCTCAAACGAAAATTCCCGAGCGTGAAGTCTCCCGCCAGGGATGACATTTGTTATGCCACGCAGAACCGGCAAAACGCGGTTAAGGAGTTAGCTGGACGGGTCGACGTGCTGCTTGTTGTGGGCTCTCAAAATAGCTCGAACTCCCAGCGGCTGCGAGAGGTTTCTTCCGTCGCGGGCACTCCTGCTTATCTGGTGAATGATGAAAATGAGATCAGGCCTGAATGGCTCGTGGGCTCGCGAATCGTCGGCGTGACCGCGGGGGCGTCGGCTCCCGAGGAGTTGGTGATCCGAGTAATAGAGCACCTTCGCGCGATGGGCGCAATCGCCTTTGAAGAGCAACCCGGGGAAGATGAGAACGTTCATTTCGCGTTACCACAGGAGTTGCTTCACCCCGAAAAACTGATGGTGTGAGGCACCGATTGCTGCCGGACCGACAGTTTGCCTGTCACCCTCACACACAGGTATTATTTTTTGCCGTTTAGCGGTGGACCCCGTCTGAGCGCAATCTTCACCAATTGATGAGGAGCGACTTGTGAGTGCCATGTCTCAACAGAAGCTGAAGGTGGCCCGAGCCAACCCCGAGCTGCGCACTGGAGTGGTCCATTCGATTCAAGCGGCTCGCGAGTACTTGCTTCAGATCCAGCATGCCGACGGTCATTGGTGCGGCGAGCTGGAAGGCGACACCATCCTCGAATCCGAATACATCCTGACGATGCACTTCATCGGACGCTCATCCGAGGATCGATGCCGCAAAGCCGCAAACTATGTACGTCAGAAGATGCTTCCCGAAGGCGGGTGGTCGATTTACGAGGGAGGCCCGGCCGAGGTGAGCGCTTCGGCGAAGGCTTACTTTGTCCTCAAGCTGCTCGGCGATTCTCCGGATGCGCCTCATATGAAGAGGTCTCGCCAGGTCATTTGCGAGCTTGGCGGGATCGATGCGACGAATAGCTTCACACGAATTTATCTGGCGATCTTCGGACAGTATCCGTGGGAGCATTGCCCGGCGGTTCCTCCTGAAATAGTGCTGCTGCCAACGTGGGCGCCGATCAACCTGTATGAGATGTCTTCGTGGACGCGAGGCATTGTAGTTCCGCTTGCGGTGATGTGGGCCAGCAAGCCGTACTGCGCGGTTCCGGAGCACGCAAACATAGAAGAACTCGTGCTCGACAAATCCGTGAACATGTCGGCGCGCCGCGGGTTCTGGCGCACCGTGTTCAACACGACCGACTACACGTTGAAGCTGCTCGAACGAAAGCAATGGTCTCCCTCTCGCGAAAAGGCTCTCAAGGCATGCGAGCAGTGGATGATCGACCACTTCGAGAAGAGTGACGGCATCGGGGCGATTTTTCCGCCGATCATAAATTCGATCATCGCGATGCGCTGCCTTGGCTACGATAATGACCATCCGTTGACTGCGTCGCAGATTCGCGAACTCGAGAAACTCGAAATCGAAGAGGGCGACACGCTTCGAGTCGCGCCCTGCTTTTCGCCTGTGTGGGACACAGCGCTTGCGATGAATGCGCTGGCCGAATCGGGTTTGCCCGCCGATCATCCTGCGCTTCAAAAAGCGGCCGAGTGGATTCTTGACAAGGAAGTAAAAGAAGTCGGCGATTGGAAGGTCAAGAACCCCGAGGCGGAACCCGGCGGCTGGTACTTCGAATACGCCAACGAGTTTTATCCCGATGTCGACGATACTTTTCAAGTGTTGACAGCGCTCAGCAAGGTTCGGTTGAGCGATGAGACGATGGATCGCCGCAAACGCGAAGCGATGGACCGGGCCCTTGCGTGGGTGCTGACGATGCAAAACAAGGACGGCGGATTTGCGTCGTTCGATCGGGATTGCGACGAGCAATTTCTGACTCAGATTCCGTTCGCCGATCACAACGCGATGATCGATCCGTCGACGAGCGACATCACCGGGCGCGGACTCGAGACCTTTGCAAGGCTCGGCTTCGGTCCCGAAGACCCGGCGGTTCAGAGGGCGCTCTCGTTTTTGGCAAAAGAACAGGAGCGCGACGGCTCGTGGTTTGGGCGTTGGGGATGCAATTACATCTACGGCACGTGGCTCGCGCTTCATGGATTGAAATGCATCGGCGAAGACATGCTGGAGCCCGGCTATCAGGCGGCGGGTTGCTGGCTGCGAGCGATTCAAAACGAGGATGGTGGATGGGGCGAGTCTCCGCGGAGCTACGACGACCCTGCTTACAAGGGCCAGGGGCCGAGCACTCCTTCGCAGACGGCGTGGTCGTTGATGGGTTTGCTGGCGACGGAAGATCAAAGCGACGGTTTAACACGCGGGCTGGAATATCTAATCAACAACCAGCGCGAAGATGGCTCGTGGAAAGACGACTACTGGACGGGCACCGGGTTTCCGGGTGTCTTTTATTTGCGCTACCATCTTTACGCGACTTACTTCCCGCTGCTTGCGCTTGGAATGTTCGAGAAACAGATGGAGAAGGATTAGCCGCGGGCGTTCAGAGTACCGACTTTAGTCGGGTAGTACTCTTTGAGCGAAGCAGATGAGAAAAGGCCCGACTAAAGTCGGTGCTCTAAACGCTAGCTGAAGGCCGGGCTAAAAACAGGATAAGCATGAGATTTCCACTTCACATAACTACGGACGCGATCAAGCACCAGGTCAGAAACGGGATTGCGGGCAATAAGCGATATCCCATGGTGCTGATGCTTGAGCCGTTGTATACCTGCAACCTCGCGTGTCTGGGCTGCGCACTTGAGCGGCATACGGGCAAGCTCGAGGATCGAATGCCGCTCGAAGACTGCTTGAGCGCGGTTGAACAATCGCAAGCGCCGATCGTGTCGATCTGCGGAGGCGAGCCGACGATCTATCCCGAGCTGAAACAATTGCTCGAAGGAATCATCGAACGCAAACGGCACATCTACCTGTGCACAAATGCGCTGCTGCTCGACAAGAATCTCTTCGGAAAAGTTGCCCCGCACAAGCGGCTGACCATTAACGTTCACCTCGACGGCATGCAGAAGACTCACGACATGGTTTGCGATCGAGCGGGCGTCTTCGACAAGGCGATCGAGATGATCAAAGAGTCGAAGCGGCTCGGCTATCACGTGACCACCAACACAACAGTCTTCAAAGAAACCGAAATGAGTGAGATCGAGGAAGTGTGCCGCCTCGCGGCTGAACTCAAGGTCGATGGGATGATGATTTCGCCGGGCTATCATTACGAGTCAGTCGATCGGGACATTTTTCTTTCGCAGCGTGAGATTCAAACCAAGTTCAGGCGCGTGCTCGAGCTTTCAAAGAAGTACCGCTTGATGTCCACGCCGATGTATCTCGAATTCACGGCAGGGATGCGCGACTACAACTGCTCGCCGTGGAGCACGGTGACTCGCACACCGGCGGGATGGAAGGGACCTTGCTATTTGATCGGGCAGAAGTACTACGCGACCTGGCAGGAGTTTTGGAACGGGGTGGATTGGGCTTACTGGGAGTCGCGCGAGGACCGGCTTTGCAAGAACTGCATGATGCACAGCGGGTTTGAGGCTTCGGCGATGTTCGAGTTGAGAAAGAGTCCTCGCGATATGGCACGGATGGCGGTTTGGAATTTCACGGGGTGACTAAGTTTCAGCCAACTGGTTTCGTGAGGAGTAGGGCAAGGCTGTTGATCGTTGAGGTAAAGAAGAGACTTCGCAAACTTAGACAGATCGCCCGGGGTCTGAGACTTTCGCTTGCTAAGATGGATTTATCAGATTCCGAGAGATTGGTCGTGACGAAGATTCTTCGGTCGGCAAACGCGCAAATTCAGGGCTACAAAGCTCAACTCTCGGAGTCACGTAACGCAAAAATCCCGGCGGCAGAAGTAAGCCCAAAGGTATCGCAGACAGCTACATTGGTTCCAAAGACGGTCAACGCGCAACTGGTGGCGCACACGGGGAAGAGAGAACGTCCGCACTCGCATACAACTTCATTTCCGGAAGATTCCGAACTTGGCGAATGGAAGAAGCCTTGGAATGAGGTAAGCGGGGGATCGTATGGCCAGGGAAAGAGTCGCAAGCACTGACTCGCCGATAGTCGGTCGGGAAGGCGATTCGGGGTTGGATTCCAGCACTTTGGAGGGAGATCAGCTTTGGTAATTGGAGGATCGCTATGAGCAGCTTTGCGGTTGCTTGGGCTTGGGATCAGGACCTACCTGAGAAGAACGAGAAGCTTCTTCTACTCTTACTGGCTGACAATGCAGACCGGAATGGCGAAGGCCAAGACTTGGAGAGTTTGATAGCAGACGCAGTGGAGGTATGCGGGATGGGGCGTCAGACAGTTCAAACCCACCTAGAATCTTTGGAACAAGCTGGTTTGGTGGAACGAGCGGATGGGGCGTACCGCCTTTTGCTTGGCGACCGCAGGCCTAAGCGTCGAGCCTTCCGATTAGAACTGTAAGTGTTTCGTTAGTTCCTTCCGAAACACCCACCCTTACGTTGGTTCTTAGATGAAAACGGCGGGCGAGACGTGGAACCGGCTCGCAAGTGCTCGAATCTGACTTGCAGTGAGTTCACGCTTACCGCTCAAGACCTCCGACACTGCTCGTTGAGAGCCGACTTCTGGCAGGTCCGATTGTTTGAGTGAGTGCTCATCCATGAAATAACGAAGCATCTCGGGGCCGGTCGGCTCGGGCTCATTGAAGTGCTCTTCCTCGTAGGCGTGGATTAAAGTTCCCAGCGTATCAAGCAAACCGTAAAGTGGATGGCGCTCGTTGGTCCCAACCTCATCAAGCAGAGTGTTCAACCTTTTCACTGCTCGGTCATATTCGCGCTCGTTGCGAATAAAGGCTTCCTCGAACATAACAGCACAACCCTAGCCCAGATTTCGGTTGCGCTGCAACGTAGAACACGAAGTCGAGGGCGTGGTAGAATCGGATCGACAAGATCAGGTTGGAGACTCGATATGCAAGAAGTGCTCAATCAAACCATAGTCCGTACCGAGCGAGGATTAACAATCGCAGGCACGAGAATCACAATCTATCAGTTAATGGACTACATCAAAGCCGATCAACCGACTTCGATGATAAAGGATTTGTTTAGACTGACCGACGAGCAAATGACCGGTGTCCTCGAATACATCGCACAAAATCCGGCGCAAGTAGAGGAAGAGTATCAAGAGGTACTGAGACAAGCTGACGCGAATCGAGCTTACTGGGAAGAGCGCAATCGGGAACGGCTTCAAGCCATTTCCCAGCAACCGCCAAAACCTGGCACGGAGAAGATCCGAGCGCTGATAGAGAAGAAGAAAAGAGAATTGGGTATCCGGTGATCGCAATCCTTGTTGATCACGATATTGAAGGACAAGCCGCCCTTCTTCTGACCACTCTAGAATCTCAAGGCTGGGTGAACTTGGGTCTGCTCCAAGTAGCGACCTTTGAAGAGCTATCGTTGTCGGTTGAGAGTTCTGATCGCGAGATCTGGCGATTCGCTCAGGAGCGCAGAATGCTCCTGCTGACCGGTAATCGCAATATGGCCGGTGAAGACTCGTTGGAGCAGACAATCCGTGACGAAAATCGGCCCGACTCGATACCGATAGTCACCATAGCGAACGTAAATCGCGTCGCTGAGAGGAACTACCGGGAAGAGTGCGCTACCCGTTTGGCGGTAATCTGCTTGGACTTGGAGGACTATTTGGGCGTTGGCCGGCTTTTCATACCTTAAGAAAGGTTAGGCCTGCTACCGTTCCACATCGAGATGAACGTGTTTGTAACAGGCGGCACCGGATTCGTCGGATCGCATCTCGTTCGAGTTCTGCTCGAACGCGGCGAACAGGTTCGTTGTCTCGTAAGATCATCGAGTCGCCGCGATAACCTCGAAGGACTCGACATAGAATTCGTCACCGGAGACCTGCGCGATCTGGATTCACTCAGGCAAGCCGTCAAAGGCGCGCGGGTTGTCTATCACTGCGCCGCCGACTATCGCTTGTGGTCCAAAGACCCCAACGAGATGTATCAAAGCAACGTCGAAGGCTCGAACAACCTTATGCAAGCCGCTTTCGACGAAGGCGTCGAGCGAGCCGTCTATACGAGCACGGTCGGTTGTCTCGGCTTGAATGACGACGGCATGCCCGCAAACGAAGACACTCCGGTAACGATCGACGACATGATCGGGCATTACAAACGCAGCAAGTTTCTCGCTGAAGAAAGAGTGAGAGGATGGGCTGCTCGCGGGCTGCCTGTTGTAATCGTCAATCCAAGCACGCCGGTCGGCGAACTCGATATCAAACCTACGCCAACCGGAAAAATCACCGTCGATTTTCTTCGTGGCAAGATGTTCGGCTACGTTGACACCGGAATGAACCTGATCGATGTGCGCGATTGTGCCGAAGGCCACGTGCTTGCGGCGGAGAAGGGCCTCGTGGGGGAGCGCTACATTCTCGGAGGCCGCAATGTCACGCTCAAGGAGATCTTTGATATGCTCGCAAGCGTGACGGATGTGCGATCACCGACGTTGAAGGTCCCCCACTGGATCGCCGAAACTTACGCGAGGTTCGAGAACATCTGGTCGATCAATGTCGCTCGGCGCGAGCCCGACGTGCCTCTTGAAAGCGTTCGGATGTCGCGTCACAAGATGTGGTTCGATCCGTCAAAAGCCATTCGCGAACTGGGACTCCCGCAAAGTCCTGTCGAAGGCGCGCTTGAACGCGCGGTCAATTGGTTTCGAGAAAATGGCTACGCCTAATTCCGAGACGTCTCCAATTTTGGTGGTTGCGGCGCTCGGCCGAGAGCTCGCAAGTCTCAATCGCGCAGCTATCGACGGCATCGAGCTGCTCGAAACGGGGGAGGGGACGGACAACGCTCGGGGCAGTCTCGAGGCTTGGCTCAAACAGAACAAAGCGCGTTCGATCGTGAGCATTGGGTTCGCGGGCGCACTTTCAAGCACGCTTCAAGCAGGAGATCTTGTGATCGCGTCTAGAGTTCGCGATGGCGTGGCGCAACCCGATAATGCTTTGGTCTCAGCGGCAGAGACGGTACAGATCGCAGAAGTGCCCGTGCACAAAGGGATAGCCATCACGACTAACGAGATCATCTGGCAGGCGGAATCAAAGCGAGCATTGGCAGCCACCCTTGAACCAGGCGAGATTGGTATCGTCGACATGGAATCGACGTCGATTGCCAGCGTGTGTTACCGCCACGGAGTGCCTTTCATAATAGTCCGGTCGATCACCGATCTGTTGGATGAAGATCTGCCGCTCAACTTCAATCTTTATCGCGGTGAGGATGGCCGAGTGGACTCAGCAAGAATCGTAAAGGCGGCGCTGTTTCGGCCGCGAGCGCTTTCGGCGCTAATGGAGCTTCGACGCCGGTCCGAACTCTGTGCAAACAGAATGGCAGATTTTGTTCGAGTTTTGGCCCCCCTGATAAGTCAGCGCCGCCAATAACAAAAGAGGTCAGGTAGACATGAGTGTCAATGGCTGTAGTATAATCCGCCTTCACCCAAGAGATCCCCAACGCAAGGCTAAGAGATAACGTCGAGGAGGAGACAATTCATGGAAGCTCAACATGCCCGCGAAAGTGGCGCCGGCACACTTGACTGTCATTCAAACGAAGGAACGGTAAAGGTATTTTCGAAAACCATTACGGTTGCGACTCACGAGAGAACTGACCTGGTCAACCTGAGCGACGACATACGCGAGTTCGTCAAATCAACAGGCGTACAGGACGGCTATGTTCAGGTGTCATCGCTGCACACCACCGCCGGGTTGATAATCAATGAATGGCAAGATGCGTTGCTTGCTGACGTAAAGAACCTCACTGAAAGCATTGTGCCTCGCGACACTTATTACCGGCACAACGATCCTGAGTTTTCCGACTGCGATCGCCACAATGCAGACTCGCATTTGAGAATCGTGGTGCTCGGCCACAACGCGTCAGTGCCGATCGATCAGGGCGAGCTTGTGTTGGGCCGCTGGCAGAGCGTGATACTCACCGAGTTCGACGGCCCCAATCAGCGGAAGGTGCACTTGCAAGTGTTTGGGATTTAGACCATAGACGGCACGGCCGCCGATCCAGTCAAAGGTGTTCGCATTCGAGAGCAATTTGGTTTTGGGAAGCTGAGATGAAATACAAAGTTGCATTGCACGAATCGGAAGAAGGCTTCAGCGTTTGGGTGCCCGCCCTGCCGGGGTGTGTTTCCCAAGGGGACACTGAGGAAGAGGCATTGGCCAATATTGCCGATGCGATCGGAGAGTATCTCTCAGTCATTGAACAGCACCTTGAGGGCGCCAAGATTCGAGAGATCGAGGTGGCGGCATAAGTGCCGAAGCTCCCAGGCATAAATCACCGGGACGCTGTTAGGGTGCTCGAAAAAGCCGGGTTTCACATTGCGCGCCAAGGCAAGCACATAGTCATGACGGATGGAGTTCACACTGTAACGGTACCCCGCCACAATCCCGTTAACGCCTACACAATGGGCCGGCTGGTTCAGGATGCCGGACTGACAATTGAAGCGTTTCGCAAGCTGCTTTGAATAGACAATCGATGCGCGCTAAGGCTCTACTAGCCCGCGCCCGTTCAAATCAAACTACTAAACCAGCATTCATCTTTACTAGGAGGCAGGAGGTTCTGTGCAAGCACAGGTCGAGGCCAACGTGCCGACGTCAGCAAAATCGGGCCGACTGCTTCGAATCCTCGGTGTCGGATTTGGACTCGCGGTCATCATCGGCAACACGATCGGCGCGGGGATCCTGAACTCGCCCGGCACGATCGCAGGCCGGCTCCCGAACGGCTGGATGTTTATCGGAGTCTGGATAATCGGCGGTCTGTATGCCCTGCTTGGCGCAATCTCGGTCGCCGAACTGGGGACGATGATTCCGCGATCGGGCGGCCAATACGTGTTCGCTCACGATGCGTTGGGTGATTACGCCGGGTTTATCGTTGGATGGAGCGACTGGATATCGACCTGCGGATCTTCGGCATTCATCTCGCTGATAATCTCACAATACGCCGGCGTCCTGTTTCCCTCGCTCGCCTCTCACACAACCGCGTTGGCGATAACAACTGTGGTTTTTTTTGGATTCCTTCAGTGGCGAGGCATCCGATGGGGCAGCGGAGTACAAAACGTGACAAGCCTTCTCAAGGCGCTTGCGTTCTTCGCGTTGGTCATCGCGTGTTTCGCGATGGGCGGTCCTGCCCCGGCATCCGCGGCGCCGCCGGCTGAAGCGCCTCACGGAGGCGGATTATTTGTGGCGTTGATCCTCGCCCTTCAATTGGTGATCTACACCTACGACGGCTGGACCGGTGTTATCTACTTTTCGGAAGAAGTTCAAAACCCCGATGGCGACATCCCTCGCTCGATGTTCGGCGGAGTGCTCTCTGTCATTGCCATCTATCTTCTGGTCAATCTTGCCGTTCTTTACGTACTGCCAATTTCTGAGATCGCGGGCAGCGACCTTGCTTTGGGCAAAGCCGCTCAAGTGATATTTGGGACAAACGGCGATCGCATCTTTCGAGCGTTGATGATTCTATCGATGCTGAGCGCGGTAAACGCATGTCAGTTGATGGCGTCGCGAGTCCTTTTCGCGATGAGTCGCGACCGGCTCTTTTCCGTCCGCGGAGCGAAAGCGAATAAAGGCGGTACGCCAACGATCGCTCTGCTGTTATCGACCGTGGTTGCGGTGCTTTTCATTCTGACGGGAACGGTTGATCAGGTGGGCGCCGTCGTAGCTTTCTTCTTTGTTGTGAACTACGGGATTTCGTTCGCGGTGGTGTTCGTGCTTCGAAGGCGCGAGCCCGATCGACGAAGGCCCTACCGAGCGTGGGGTTATCCGTGGACCACCGGCCTGTCTCTGCTTGGCTCGATTGCATTTCTTGGGGGTGCTGTCGCAAGCGACACCCGCAACAGCCTCTACGCGGTTATCGTCCTCGCCGCGAGCTATCCGGTTTTCCGTCTGACGCGAAGGCTTACATCAAGCGACTGACAAGCCGCCGGACACTTTTCACGACGTGAAAGTGCGAGCGGGTAATTCGCCATCTTTCCTGGACCTTCGAGTGGGAATCAGTAGGCCAGCAGTTGTCTGGCCGCCGCGGCTATCTTATCGACTGATGGAAGCATCGCCATCTCGAGTGGGGGGCTGAACGGTACGGGCACGCCAAGCGAAGCAACTCGCATCACCGGCGCGTCGAGGTGTTCGAACGCCTCCTGAGCGATCAATGCTGCGATCTCCGCGCCGAAACCGGCGGTGATGTTGGCTTCGTGAACGACCAGCGCGCGGCTTGTTTTCCTCACACTCTCGAGAACGGTCTCGCGATCAAGCGGCACAAGCGAGCGCAGATCGACGACCTCAATCGAAGCGCCTTCGCGGTCGAGCGTCCGCGCGACTTCCACGCACAGGTGAACCGCCGCGCCGTAGCTGATGATCGACAGATCCTTTCCGATCGTTCGCAATGCGGCCAGGCCGATCGGAACGACGTAATCATCATCGGGCACTTCTTCGCGGTGATGCCGATAGAGAAACTTGTTTTCGAGATAGACGACCGGGTTGTTGTCGCGAATCGCTGCGACGAGCAATCCCTTCGCGTCCTTCGCCGTTGAAGGCAGGACAACTTTGAGTCCCGGCGTGTGCGCGAACCAGGCTTCGGGATTCTGCGAGTGATAAGGCCCCGCGTGAATGCCGCCGCCGGTCGGTCCTCGAAACACAACCGGCATTTGAATGCCCCAGCGGTAATAGCACTTCGCCGCGTAGTTGACGATCTGATCGAACGCACAGGCGATGAAGTCGATGAATTGAAATTCGACGACCGGGCGAAAACCAACCGTGGCCGCGGCGCACGCGGCACCAACGAAACCGGATTCGGATATTGGGGTGTCGATGACTCGATCCGGTCCGAACTCATCAAGAAACCCCTGAGTTATTTTGAACGCACCGCCGAATACTCCGATGTCTTCGCCGAGAACGAAGACGCTTGGGTCGCGCCGCATCTCATCGCGAAGCGCGTGGGTTATGGCTTGGAGGTAGGTTATCGAGGCCACTGGGCTTGTCTTTGGAGTGCGGCGACTTGTCGCCGCTTTGTTTTCTGAGTCTCGCAATCGAAAGCGGCGACAAGTCGCCGCGCTCCAAAGACGCAAAGCGTCCTCGGGGTATTAGCCGCCTCAAAAGTGTCCTCCGCTGGACCGGTCTTGCGCAGCCGTTAGAGTCGGGATTGACGTAGACTCGATCGGCTCAAACATGTTCTTGCGATCTTCAGGCTTCGGATCGTGCGGCGAAGGAGCGAACAATCGCTCGGTCACCGTCTCGGACTTCGGAAAAGGAAGGCTATCGGCATATTCGACTGCAGCCTCGATTCTCCGCGCGGCTTCATTATCGATGCGCTCGATCTCGGCGACTTCGATTCCGGCACGGCCAGTCAGCCATCTCTGATACATTGCAATGGGATCGCGCTCCTCCCAAAACTCGCGAAGCTCTTTTGACACGTAAGCCATGTCGTCGTGCTCGCCGTGGCCGCGTCTTCGAAAGGTCTTGAACTCAATCAGCGCCGGACCATTCCCGGTTCTCGCGTGCTCAATTCCTCGCCGAGCGGCCGCGATCACAGTGAACAAATCGTTGCCAAACGCAGTCTCACTGTAGATGTTGAAAGCGCGCGCGCGATCGGCGACGTTCGTCACAGGCATCTGAAGCTCAGGCGGCGTCGAGTAAGCGAACTGATTCACCTCACAAATAATCACCAGCGGCAGCTTGTGTATCGAAGCGAAGTTTACGCCTTCGTAGAAGTCACCCGGACTCGTGGCGCCGTCGCCGGTGAAGCACAGGCACACGTTCGCCTGCCGCCTCATCTTGAATGCGAGCGCATAACCGGCGCCCGCTGGAATCCACGAAGCCATCGACCCGTTATGATAAGGAAAAATCCCATACTCTTTGAGGTCCGCAAGAAACAATCCGAGTTCGCGTCCGTGCGAAGGCGCCTGATCCTTGCCGAACCAGCGAGCCAGCACGTGCTCGGGCTTTACACCTCGATAAAACCACGATGAAAGGTTTCGCGCGACTGTCGAGAACAGATCGCCGTCGATCAACTGGCTCACGCTGCCAACCGAAGTCGCCTCCTGGCCCATGCCCAGATAAACCGCGCCGAAGATTTTGCCCTGGCGATACAACGCTCCAAGTTTTTCCTCGAAGCTTCGAGCGAGCCGCATGGCGGAATACATTTTCAGCAGCTCTTCGCGTGTGAATGAGAGTTCTCGCGGGTCGGCCTGAATCTCACTTGGATAATCGGGCAACGCGATCTTTGGCCACATCTTCGCCATTCGTAGTCTCCGCGAAATCAATGAGTGATCGGGCCGCGTGTCGGGTCCTCAATGTAGACGCCGAGCTGAAGCGACTCGAGCACTTCATCCCAAACCGGCGCGTACAAATCCAGTTCGTCCGTCCAAATTTCCATCGTGAGCAGAGGTTGAATGTATGACCCGCGCCCAATGCATAACCGTGATCGGCAATCTCGCTGCTGCGCCGGATCGATAAACGAAACCTCAAACCACGCAAGCTCCAGATCGTCGCGCTTGATGATGACGGGTTCACTCCTCGCGTAGACGGGCCGAGTGTCGCCATCGAGAGCGACTTTGAGCATTTCCGTTATCGGTAGTCCGCTGAGATCAACCGGCGGCAAATGCATGTAGGAGACTGCAAGACAGGTATCGTCGTCCGGCGGTTGCTTGTTATAGAACTTGATTGAATCGTCGTCAGGGATCACTACCCAGTCTTCAGGATAGTCGATGCGTATCGCGCCACGGTCGCCGACAAATATCTTCTTGCCGGGTTTCGATTTCCACCCGTGACCCTTCTTGAGCTCCAGTTCTTCTTTGTTCCAGCTTGCCATAAAGACTTACCGAAGGTGAGTTCATTCACTCTTTGGCGCAAAGGATGAAACAACTCCGGCTGAAGTCAAAATGCGGCGCATCTCATCCGGTATCGGCGCGGATTTCAGTGTGCCGTCCTCGTTGATGCGAGCGTAAACGCGCGTGGCCGTGCCCTCGGTGACGGGCGCTCCAGTCAGCGTGATCTTTGCGCTGCAGTCCCAGAGCAACGTGCGCTCTCGAATCTCTCTCAACACCAGCTTAAGCGTGACTCGATCTCCGTAAGCCGCGGGCCCGATGAATCGAAAATGAATCTCGCCCATTACGAACGTGGTTCGATCGTCTTGGATCATCCTGTCGATGGGATAACCGAGCGTGCGAAACAATTCGTGCTCGGTGTCATTGAACCACGCGAGCATCCGCGGATAGTAGACCAGGCCGAACGGGTCCGACTCACCCCAGGCCACAGAGATTTCGCGCCAGTACATCATTACCTTCTAATCTCCCATCTCGGCGGAACCAATCGACGCTTGCCGTCATCGCTCATTGTGATTCCAGACTCATTAAGATCGACTCGATCCCAAAGCTTGCACGTTACCTTTTTGTGCATTTGATCCAGCCCCTCACAATAATTCGTGAACACGCAACGGCGAATCTCATCCCCTCGGCCAACGCGAATCTTCAAGAACCAATCCGGGTCCGCAAGCGATTGCCGCGCGGCGGCTATGATATCAGCTTCCCCGCGCCGGAGAATAGTCTCGGCCTGCTCGAATGCAGCAATTCCACCTGATGTGACCACCGGGGTCGCAAAGCCGACTTGATTCACCGCGCGTTTGATCGCGGCAGCCAGCGGCACATTGCGGCCAAAAGGTCCTCGCTCATCCGATAACACTGTCGGCATGCATTCGTAGCCGCTTCGGCCCGTGTAAGGATAAACCGCGTGCCCGACCTTCGGCTGTTTCGCATCGTCGAACTTACCGCCCTTTGATACGGACAGATAATCGAAGCCTGCTCGCGCAAACTGGACGCCGAAATAAACCGCGTCTTCGAGATCACTGCCGCGCTCGATCGCTTCGTCGCCGAGATATCTGACGCCGACCGTGTATTCATCACCCACGCGCTCGCGAACCGCGCGAAAGACTTCAAGCGGCAGCCGCACGCGATTCTCGCGCGCGCCGCCGTAGGCGTCCGGGCGATTGTTCTTAGCGCTCAGAAACGAAGCCATCGTATACGCGTGCGCGTAGTGAAGCTCGACTCCATCAAAGCCCGATTCTTTCGCGCGAAAAGCAGCATCGGCAAAAATATCGGGCAACACGCGCGGCAGTTCGCGGATGTGAGGCAGGTCCATATCGGTGACTCGTTCGCGATACCCGAATCGCAATGATTCAAGCTCACGCTCATCGAGCACGCGATCGAGCATCTCATCAAACGCTTCATTCAGATAATTGCGAATCTCCGGCTCGCTTACTGAAAGCCATCGCGAATCTCCGGTCGCTTCAGTCAGCCGCTTACGATGTTTGTCGCTGACCTTAAAGAATCGTTCGAAAAACTTGTACTTTTGCGGACGGCGTTTCACAGCAAGAAAGTCGATGATCTGAATAAACAAGCGCGTGTGACCTTCGCTTTCGCGGCGAACGGTCTCGACCAGATCACGCAAGCCCGGAATAAAGCGATCGTGCCCGATTCGAAGCAGCGGCCCGCTGGCGATGTCGCGGACGCCGGTCGCTTCGACGACGATCGCCCCCGGCCGTCCGGCCGCGAAGCGCCCGTACCACTCGATGATGTTTGGAGTAACAAATCCATCTTCGGTGGCTCGCCACGGAACCATCGCCGGCACCCATGTCCGGTTCTCAAGGGCGATCGTGCCGATGGCAATCGGGCTGAAAAGCATCGATCGTTCCGCTTCATCAGCCGCCGGCCAATGAGCTTCGAGGATCGTATGCCTGATTGGGTTTTCCGGGTGCCACATAGGGACGAGACGAAACAGAAGTCAGAAAATCAGAAGTCAGACCGCCGGACCCCTGTCATTTCTTACCAGGTTTCTTTGCAGTTGACATGCGACTCCTGGGCTTGGATGCTTTCAGCCATTCATCGTAAGCCGCGATGAACTTCGGGTCGCGCTGTTTCAACTTTTCGTAGTCGATCTTCTTGCTGCGCGTCATCAGCTTGTAAGCAAACGGAATCGGTTCGAGTTCCATCTCGTCGGCCGCGTTCTCGAACAGCAGCAGGCTCGAGTACGCCGCTTCCTGATACTCATCGACAATCGGCTTGCGAACTCTTTCGAATTCGGCAAGCGCTCGCTCGACATCGCTCTCAGCCTTGAAGCACTTCGCCAACGCGATCGAATCTTCTAGGGCGAGCTTCGTCCCCGATCCGATCGAAAAGTGCGCGGTGTGCAACGCATCTCCGAGCAGCACGATGTTCTTGTGATGCCAATGGGAATTCTTCACCAGAGGAAAGTTCAGCCATCGGACAAAGTTGTTTGACAGAAGCCGGTGCCCGCCGAGATCTTCCTTGAAGACCTCGCCGAGGTACGCGCAAGTTTCCGGGTCGGTCATCCAGTCAAACCGCGCGTTGCGCCAGGTGCTGTCGTCGCATTCGACGATGAACGTGCTCGTCGTGTCGTTGAACTTGTAGGAGTGCGCAACAAACAAACCGGCTTCATGTTGTCGAAACGTCAGAGTGAGCCCGTTAAACAATTGATGAGTGCCAAGCCAGATGTATTTGTTCTTGCGCAATTCGACGCTCGGATCGAACGCTTTCGCGTAGGCTCGCCGCACTGTGCTGTTGGCGCCATCCGCGCCGACGAGCAGATCGCAGGGCGGCAGCTCATTCAAGTCCGTGGCGTTGGTGTTGAATTGAAGATCAACGCCCAGGTCCTGACATCGCTTGTGCAGGATGTTGAGAAATGCGAGCCGCGAGATTCCGGAAAACTTATTACCGTGAATCGTGATCTTCTCGCCTTTGTGAACCACGTCGACGTTGTCCCAACGCTGACACACGCGAGTGACGGCAGTGAACGATTTCTTGTCGTTGTCTTCGAGGTAAGAAAAAGTTTGATCCGAAAAAACTATGCCCCAGCCGAACGTGTCGTTCGGGCCATCGCGTTCGAGAATTGTGATCTCGTGAGATTTGTTGAGCCGCTTCATGAGGATCGCGAAATACAATCCCGACGGTCCGGCCCCGATTATGTTTATTTTCATTGTCCCCTTAAGACCACGTGTAACCAACGACCTGGCAAGAGCCTGTTTTTTCCCCTGTGCTCCCCGTGTCCCCCGTGGTTCCATCTGATCTTCACCGGGGTATTATAGCGAATGCATTGACCGGAGCGCCCGTCGCTCCGCGCAATCTGGGCGGGTTTAATACAAGGGCGAATTCATAGGTTCTCTGGTCGGCAAGGGCCTGCGCGAGCTCTTCGAGGTTCAGATTCTCAACCAAATAAACCCCGCTGTCGGCGATCAGGATGCGATGACACGGGAAAACCGTGCCTTTCTGCGGCACAACCTCGTAGCTCATCTGATCGTCGCCGGTCAAGAAAATCTTCTTGCTTGCAAGCCAGCGCGCGGCGCCCTCGCCCGGGCCGGGTCTGAATCCGGAATATTTCCCGCGGTCGGCTTCGAAGAATTTGCCGAAGCCGGTTCGAATCAACACCGAATCGCCCGCCCGGATCTCGATGCCTTCAGATTTGGCTGTCGCTTCCAGATCTTCGGCGGTTATTTCGTACCCGGCTTCTAGCGCGTCGACTTTCTTGTATCGCGCGACATCCAACAGCACCGCTCGATTGACGAGCTTGTCTTTTGGATACGTTTCGATTCCAAGCGCTAGTAGTCCTGACGGGCCTTCGCTTGCGACTGCATCGAGTCCGCCAAAGAGTTTTCCGTTATCCGAAATGTGCCCGAGCGCATCAATGGTCGGCGCGCCGTGCTGTCCGCTGAAAAACATCATGTCTTCGGCGAATGCGATGCCGCCGGGAATCATGCCGGTCGTTTGCTTGTGACTCGAATGCAGCCCGATGGCAAACGGGGGATTCAAACTCAGGATTGGCGACTTGCTGTCCCAGATGAAGTTCAACTCGATGACCCGCGCCGATTTGAGCGAGGTGATGAAACTGTCGGTTGCTTTCTTTTTGTCCTGAGCGCGAACTGCAAACGGCAAACAAGCCGCCGCGATGATTGCGACGATTAGCGTGATGGTTGTTCTTTTCATGAGCCTTTCTCCGTGCGCCGAAAGCCCAGCGCGATGATTGCCAGTGCGATGATGACCAGCGCCGCGCCAATGGCCGCGAGCGCTTGCGGGATAAGACCTCTATCAAGCGTCTGCAAAATAACGCCAAGCGGAAACATCGTTGATCCGATTACCAGTGACCATGCGAGCAACAGCTTTCGATTCTCGTGAAATTGCACGCGATCGAACGCAACGCCGAAGACGATCAACAGCATTGCGAGGCCGATCCAGTGCGAATGAACATCGACCGAGCGCACATAGTCGAACTGCGTGTCGGCGTAGGTCTGTAGCGCCGCGCGCGATGCGATTACATCACCGCTTGCGGCATCCGCAAAACTTGTGGCAAGCGAGCCGCCGATCTTAACGAGCGTTTGATGCTCGACGAACAACGCGTAATACAAACCGAAGCCCATGCCCCACAACGCGAGCGCGACTCCCGAGATGATCAACACCTTTCGTGATCCGCTCACGCTGACGCTCCTTCCGTTTCGGCGACTTGTCCTTTATTGCGAAGCACTCCAACGAGCATCCCGATCAAGGCGATGATAACCAACAAGCCTCCAGCATCGGCGATGCCGCCCGCAATCAAACCAAATTGCAATTCGAGCAGCACAAAGGCCGGTAACAGCACCGACCCGGTCAACATCACAACCGCCCACCCGCGCCTCCAGCGTTCCGATAGAAAAACATATTGCTGAATGAATGCCAGCAGAATCGCGAGCAGTCCAAACTCGATTATGTGAGAGTGCGCGGCGATGTTGACTGCCTTTTCGGCCTGAATCATTCCGTAGCCGTCGACCACCGTGCGAGCGTCTTTCATATTCCGCGCGGCCGAGTTCTGCTGCGCAACCGAAGCATTGATCATCGTCTCGAGCGCGATCTGATCCTGAGTTTCGTGATTGCGAAGATCGACCACCGCGTAGAACGCGCCGTGCAAAAATCCTGCAAGTATCAACAACGTTCCGCCGGTTAGCAGCGTGCGTGAAGTCCAGGTGGTTTCCCTCGGCTTAACGAGTGGCGATTCGATTTGTGTCGAGTTGCGCCGTCCGTGACGCCACAAGCCGATCAACTCGCCCGCGGTCGCGACGATCACAAACAAGCCGCCGAGATCAGCAGAGATGCTCGCCCAACCGATCGACGACAGCGGGCTGTACGACAACCCAACGTAGTGAATCAGGAATACTGAAGCCGGCAACATCACGGCGCCGAGCAGAAATAAATTCGCAAGCCGCGTGCGTGCGAATTCAGTGAGCGCGACATAAGGCTGAATCAATGCGAGAAGCAGCGCGAGGTATCCGAAGTCGATCATGTGAACGTGCGCATCCACTTTTGTCCCGCGGTTCTCGAGCATGCCTCCAATGTTTGCGAACTGCGCGAGTACTGACGCCGAATCCTTCGATGCGACTGCCTCTGTCGCGGACATCAACGCCGCGCCGATTCGATTTGCATTTTGATGCAGCACGAACACCGCGAACACATCGCCGAAAATCATGCCGGCGACGACGAGCGTTATGCCGCCGATGATCAACAATCGTCGCGCGCTCGTTGCTTGAAATGGGTGTGTGCTTTCCATTTGATCTTCAGTGTTTCGTAATTGCCGAACAATCAACGAAGGCTTGTAAGGGCGGCCCACCGTGGCCGCCCCTTCGTTAGCTGCATCCACGCTAAGCAAAGAGGGGCGCCCACGGAGGGCCGCCCCTACAAGCTAAAAAGTAAATCTCGCGGCGAATTGAATCTGTCGCGGATTAAAGATCGCGCGAGGATTTCCGTATCCCGGGTTGAGCGCGCCTTCGCGGAACGTCGGTATCGGCCCGAGCAGCGGATCGTTGATCGTGCTGTTAGCGGGATGAAAAACCGAGTCGCCGTAAACCGTGTTGAAGAACCTCACGTTCAGCGTGTTCAGAACGTTGAACGCCTCGGCCAGCAGCTCGAGTTTCCTTTTTTCCTTGAATCCAAATGAACGCGACACTCGCACGTCGAGCGTTCGCACGTTGTCACCTTCGAAGGTGTTCCTGCCGTCGGCCCCAACGCGATCGTTCACGCCGAACACATCGCCGTTCGCATCAAACCCCGCGAACTTCGTGAATCGATGCGGAGACTCGAGCGTCGCGATAAAGCTCAATTGAAAATCGCGAACCAACGCATTCGCATCAGCCGGAGTGGCGAGCGTAGCATTGCCGACGAATCGGTTCCTTGCATCGTCGGACGAAACTGCGCGCTCCAGATCGATGCGCGACGAGTTGACCGGGATCAACACGAAACTCGGATTCGGCCCGTCGTCGATGGTCTTCGAGAACGTGTAGCTGATCCCGAAGCTCAATGCTTTTTTCACACGCTGATTCAAATTCACAAGCAATCCGTCGTAAGTCGAGTTCCACCTGGAATCGGCCTCGAAGAAAACTCCGAACTCGGGATTGCGAAAACCGGGCACGGCGATTCTTCGATCGAGCAGACACGGACGACAGGAAGCGAGCGGCCGGAACGCAGCATAATCCGGAGTGCCGGCTTCGGTCGTGCCCGAAGCGTCCGGCTGATTCACGTTGAAGAAGCTGCCGAGATGAATACCGCGAACTCGCAGATATGACGCGCTGAACGCGGTGCCCGCCGCAGGTTGAATCTCGAAACCGAAACTCATTTGGATTCCATACGGCGCCTGATGATCGCGGGCGAATCGCACGATCGTGGCTTTTTGCGCGTCGCCGCCGGGGCCGGGCGCGAATCGCGGATAAACCGCCGTTTTGACTCCGGGGCCGATCATCGCCGCGAGCGCCGAGTGCATTGTCGCCGGGTCCGCGCCGAATGCGAACAGCCCGGTGGTTGAATTCAAATCATCGTCTTTATTCTCGCGGCCAGGGTATGGCTTCGGTCCGCCGCACGACGGAATCTGACACGACAACAATGGCGAGGGGATCGTGCCATGAAAGATGCCCGCGCCGCCACGGAACACGAGGTTCCACTTTGAACCGGCGTTGAACGCGAATCCAAAGCGAGGATCGAAATTGTTGAAGTCGTTGTCGAGCGCTTCTTTCGGCCACGTTTCGAATTCATAACGCAGCCCAAAATTCGCGGTAAGCCGGCTGCTCACTCGAATCTTGTCCTGAACAAAGAATCCGTCGTAGGTGTGATTGAGCACGCCCTTCGCTTGATTGCGCACGGCGTCGGGTATTCGACTGTTGAGGTACGCCGAAGTGTCGAGCGTCGGCTCATCGAAGTTTGGGGCGCGAAATCGCTGGAAGAAAATTACGAACGGATCGCCGTTGAGCAGATCAGGCAGCGAGGCGAAAGTCGCTTCAAACGGATAGAACAGCGGGAACGATTCCGTGGTGCGCACATAGTTGTAGTTGCCGCCAAATCCGATCGTGTGACTCCCGCGAGTGAAGGTCAGGTTATCGACAATCTCGAATCGGCTCTCTTTGTAGAAGTCGGGGTTTCCGCGATTCACGCCGATCGCGAAGGTGTTGGCGACTTCCAGATGCGGCTGCGTGCTGACGGTTGGAAAGTCAAACGAGCGGTGCGCGTACTGGCCTCGCAGCTCGTTGTACAGATGCGGCGTGAAGATCGAAATCAAATTGCCTACTACCGACTGGTCGCGCAGGAAGTTGTCCTTGAATCCCGACGGCAGATCGAAGCCGTCATTGAGCGGCGATACGTTTGTGTAACGTATGTCGTTGAAAAAGTATCGTCCGGCCAGCGTGTGTCGCTTCGACAGATTGTGATCAAGCTTGACCAGGAAATTATCGCCGTTCGAGTCGCGAAGCACATCGAGATTTTCAGCGGGCAAAGCGTAGCGCGTGACCTTTGCGTTGTTGATTGAGGCTATGTTCGCAAGCACGGTCGAGTTGTAGAACGGAGATTCGCTTCGACGCTGACCTTCATAGTTCATGAAGTAAAACGTCCGGTCTCTTCTAACCGGGCCGCCGATCGTCCCGCCAAATTGATTTTGATGAAGCGTGTCGAGTCCCGGCGAAGAGAGAATGCTTCGAGCATCGAGTGCGTCGTTGCGAAAGTATTCGTAGAGCGAGCCGTGAACTTCGTTCGAACCTCCCTTGGTAATGATGTTGACGATGCCTCCGACGGCGCGGCCGAACTCGGCGCTGTAAACCGTGTTGACGACGCGGAATTCCTGAACGGCATCCTGCGACGGAGTTGTCTTTTGAATCCCGGACGCTGTCGAGATGTTATCGGCGCCGTCAATCGCGACGAAGTTGAAGTGAATGTTCTGGCCGGCGAATGAAATCTTGGTGACCGGCTCGACGATGACGTCGGTGCTGCCCGAGGTCGTATCTCCGATCGTCACGCCGGGCGCCAGCAACACGAAGTCGATGAACTGGCGACCATTCACTGGAAGATTCACGATCTGACGCTGGCTGATCACCGAGCTCAACTCGGTGCGAGTAGGCTCGGCGATTGTCTCCGCCGCTTCAACATTGACCTGTTCGGCGACCCCTCCGGCTTGCAACGCGAAATCCAGCGTAGCCGTTTGCCCTACGACGAGTGTGATTTTCTTTGAGTCCTTGCGGAAGCCTTGATGGTCCACCGTTACGGTGTACTCGCCGACTGGAAGCAGTGAGATTCGATACTCACCGGAATCCGACGTGACCGCCGAGCGGGACAAGCCGGTGCTTGAATTGGCCGCGGTGACATTAGCTCCGGCGACCGCGGCGCCCGCGTTGTCGGTCGCGCGGCCCTCCAGCGTCGCGGTAATTGTCTGCGCCCCGGCGGACGCGCAAAGAAAGCCTTCCAGGACAAATGCTGCGAAAGCAATTATCAATCGAGACCTGTTCATGGTCGTCAACCTCCACGTTGTTTGTTGCGGCTGCAATCACGCCTCAGACAAGCAGTCGCGTGTTAGTTAGCGGGGTCCTGCCATCATTCCAATCGCTCTCCGCGCGTTTCGCGCGCAAAGATCAAAACAAAAATTCCGAGTATGTAGATCAGACTCACGGCGCTCGCGGCCTTGGCATAGGAGCCAAAGAAGCCGACCAGCGCTCCAGTCACAAGCACGCCTCCAGCGGTGACGATCCGGCCGAGGTTGTAACACAATCCGACGCCCGTCGTTCGCACGCGAGTCGGGAATAATTCAGGCAAGTAGATTGGAAAACCGCTGGTGATCCCGAGTGTGAAGACGCCGACAAGCGGCAACAGAATGAAAATCTGCGTGAGGCCGCTTGTCATGAGGAAGGTCACCGGGAAGAGAATTACTCCACCGATAAAGAAGCACAAGAACGCCGCGCGTCGTCCGAAGCGATCCGCAAGCGGCCCGAAACCAAGATAGCCAAACAGCGAGCCTCCGTTGAGCAGCATCACGGCGTAGCTCGCGTACCTGTTCTGGTCGGCGGGGCCCAATCCTTCTCGGCCGCCGATTTCGCGCACAACCGAGGGTATCCACATGGTCGCGCCCCACAACGCTAGCAACACCGTGAACGCAAGCGCCGAAGCTACAACTGTGTCGCGTCGAAGCTGCGGACCAAAGAGCTGCTTCAAGGTGAATGCGTCAAGTTCGCTCGGCTTGTGCGGTTCGGCTTTTGCGAGGCGCCGCCGGTCTCGCACTTCGATCCATCGCTCGGGTTCCTTGACCATCAAACGAATAAACAGAACGAAGATCGCCGGCACCGCTCCGACAATGTAAACATAGCGCCACGATGCAACATCGACCACGCGAGTAATCAGTGCAGCGAAGAAATAACCGAACGCTGCGGCCGATTGAAGCATCGCGCCGGCTTTCGCGCGCAACTGGTCCGGCCACACCTCTGCCACCAAAGCGGCTCCCGCGGCCCATTCCCCGCCAAGCCCGAGTCCCGTGATGAACCTGAAAGCCGCGAGTTGTTGCCACGAGTGCGACGCAGCCGACAGGCCCGTGAACAACGAGTAGATCAGTATCGTGGCCGCGAGTGCCTTCGTGCGCCCGATATAGTCGGCGATTATTCCGAAGCAGATTCCTCCCATCGCCCAGCCGAGCAGCATCACCGCGAACACGACGCTGCTATAGAAACCAATCGCCGCGTCCGTTGCTCCGGGTCCCATCAACTCTGTCATCGACGGCTTCTGCACAAGCGAGAACAAGGTTCCGTCCATGCTGTCAAACACCCAGCCGAGCCATGCGACTAATAACACGAGCCATTGATAGCGGGTTACCTCGCTCGACCAGGCAAACAAGCCCGCGCGTTGATGATTCAGTTCGGCATGCGAAACGGGCGGCGACAGATTGCGATCCGACAGCAGAGGGTCGTGGGCGTCTGCCATTAAGCGGCCTTTCGAGATGGAGGAGAATCAGCGCGATTATATGACGATCAACCTCTTAACTAAAAGGCTAAAACAGTCCGCCGCGAGATCATGATGAACGCTAGCGCCTACACGCTGAAAGAGAACCTATTTTGTGCTACCACCGTGGCGGAATCAATGGCTCGCGCCCATTACCTTGCGCGGCCCGAAATGTGCAGACTACACTGGCATGAAAGCGAGTAGAACAACCATGCCAAAGAACGACGAGGCACAGAATGCGAGAGCTCGGAGCCTGAGAGATCAATTCAGACGGCTTAAATCAAAGGGGTCAGCCAGTACCGTTGCCGACAAGCCGGCTTCACAGAGCGAATCCACGAATTCAGTCCAGGACGCGAAACCGAAGTCTCCCACAAAGGAGAGCCCGCGCGAGTTCATCCATCGAAGAATGCGGGAACTGGATGCGCCAACAGAATCAGCGACTAAGAGCCGCAAGCGCTGACGATTCTTCAAGTTCGCGTCGTACCTCCAACTCAAGCGCGTCCCGTTCCGCATGAACGCTTGAGATTGTCTCCCGAAATTCTTTTTTCCGCGGGCATGATCGGCAGCGACTGTGACTGGAACGGTATTGGTCTTGCTCGTTCGCTGGTGGCGGACTCCAGTGAACGCTTCCGCGTCTGCTTTTGATGCGCGCGAGCGAGCGACTGCCCAGCATTGATACATACCGACAGGAGACTCGTTATGAGAATGAACGCAATGAAAAACATTATTATGAAATCGATTCTGAGTGTGGCATTGTTGATAACGATTGTACTTGCCACTGCGCCGCCATCGTTTGGATATTCGGTGCTGACTCACGAAGCGATAATCGATACCACCTGGAATGATTCAATCAAACCGACTCTCTTGAAACGATTTCCTCGCGCGACCGCGGATCAATTGCGCGAAGCGCACGCTTACGCTTATGGCGGGGCGATCATTCAGGACATGGGTTACTACCCGTTCGGCAGCAAGATCTTCACCGACCTTGTTCACTATGTCAGAAGCGGTGACTTCATCGAAGCGCTGTTGAAAGAAGCGCAAGACCTGAACGAGTATGCCTTCGCCCTGGGCTCGCTGGCGCACTACGCCGCGGATAATGAGGGTCACTCGATTGCGGTCAACCCGGCCGTTCCGGTCATCTATCCAAAGCTGCGAGCAAAGTTCGGTAACCGGGTGACCTACGCCGAAGACCCGGCGGCGCACCTCAAAACTGAATTCGGTTTCGACGTTCTACAAGTCGCACGAGGCAGGTACGCATCGCAGTCTTATCACGACTTCATTGGGTTCGAGGTTGCCAAGCCAGTACTCGAACGCGCGTTCAAACAAACCTACGGGATTGAAATGAAGGACATATTCGCCAATCTTGATCTCGCGCTGGGCTCATACCGGCGGGCGGTGAGCACGATCATTCCGGAGATGACCAAGGTCGCATGGGAAACAAAGAAAGATTCGATCGAGAAGTCGACACCCGGAGTGACTCGCGAGAAATTCGTTTATGGATTGACAGACGCGGACTATGAAAAAGATTGGGGCAAACAGTATGAGAAGCCGGGCGCTTTTGACAAAACGCTCGCCCTGTTTTTCCGAGTCATCCCGAAGGTTGGGCCCTTCGCCGCGCTTTCGTTTAAGCCGCCGACGGCGGAAGCTGAACGAATGTTCAACAGGAGCTTCGAGGCGACGCTCACTCGTTATCGCAGTATGATTCGCCAGGCGCGATCGGGAAGAATCGACTTGCAGAACAAGGACTTCGATACCGGCAACCCGACCCGAGCCGGCGAATACAGGCTGGCGGATGAGACTTATGCCGCGTTGCTCGGCAAGCTCGCCGGCAAGGACTTCAAAGACGTGACGCCCGATTTACGTCAAAACATTCTGGGATTCTACAGTGACCTGAACGCACCAATCGCCACAAAGAAAGACAAGAAGGAATGGCGGGACACCTTGCAGTCACTGAACCGGTTGAAGGCGTCGTCAGCTCAAGCGGCGCGTGCGCAGTGATGTGTGAATCCCCGGGTTTCTCGTTGCCGTTGGCTATAACTCCCGATCGTCGCTTATAATCAATCGCGAAAACAAGATTGATCAGGAGCGAATTATGAGTTCACCCTTCACAATTCAAATCAAAGCCGAAGTAGATCGCGACGATATTCACGTCTGCCGTTTTACGGTCGACCGTCCGGTGCATGACGGCACCGCCAGTTTTTACACGACCGAGGAAGCCAAAGATAACGACCTCGCGGATAAGCTGCTAAAACTTCCCGGAATCATGAAGGTCGAGTTGAATGACAACATCGTGATCGTGACCCAGGGCGGCGCGGAGGATTGGCGGCAATTGGGCAAGCGCGTCGGTTCAGCGATTCGCGCCTTCTTGAATCCGGTGCCGGAGATAGCCGACGGCGATCGCATCCCGCCCGAGCACGTGAGAACAAAAGTTCAACAGGTGCTCGACGAGATGATAAACCCGGGGGTGGCTTCGCACGGCGGGTTTGTCGAGTTGCTTGATGTGCAAGACGACAACGTGTTCATAAGAATGGGCGGCGGATGTCAGGGATGCGGCGCGGCGGATGTAACCTTGAAGATGGGTATCGAGAGGTTGATTCGCGAGCAGGTCCCGCAGGTGCGCGAGATCTTCGATACTACGGATCACGCTTCAGGTATGAACCCGTATTACGCTCAGTCTGGAAAGTAGACCCGATACGGCTGTGTCTTTGGAAACAATAAAAGGGCGCCGGTTGGCGCCCTTTTCGCGTGCGGAAGTTGTTATTTGAGTCTTGTTATCCAAAAATATCTTTCACCTTATCCACAATCCCCTTGTCCTGATGCCCGTCCGTTTCCAGAGCCGCCAACTCCTCGAGTAATTTTCGCTGATCGCGTGACAGGTTCGTCGGAGTCACAACGTTGATTCCGACGTACAGATCTCCGCGCCCGCGTCCGCCGAGCACCGGTATCCCTTTGCCCTTGATCTTGAACATGCTCCCGCCCTGTGTGCCTTCGGCAACTCGCAAGGTCTCTTCACCGTCAAGCGTGGGAACTTTTACTTCTGCTCCAAGCGCGGCCTGCGCGAATGAAACGGCAATCGTGCAATACAGATTCGCGTCGCGCCGCTCAAAGAATTCGTGCTCCTTCACATGCACGATGACGTAGAGGTCGCCGCGCGCCGCGCCCAAATCTCCGGCCTCGCCTTCGCCCGCGATTCGCAGTCGAGATCCGTTGTCGACGCCCGCGGGAACCTTGATCTCAAGCGTCCTCTCCCGCTCGACGCGGCCTTCGCCCCGGCAACCGCGGCAAACATCCTTGATCACTCTTCCGTTTCCGCGGCAGGTCGAGCAAGTTCGGCTGACCGAAAAGAATCCCTGTTGATATCTGACCTGCCCCGTGCCGGCGCACTGCGAGCAACGCACGGGTTGCGAGCCTTCGGCGGCGCCCGTGCCGCGGCAAACCTCGCAAGACTCCAGTCGCGGCACTCGAATCTTGGTCTTAAGTCCGGTGGCGGCTTCGAGCAGTGAAAGGTCGATATCGTATCGCAGATCCGAGCCACGTCGCGGCCCCCCACGCTTGCCGGTTCGCCCGCCGAAGATGTCGCCCATGCCGAACATGTCAAACAAATCTTCGAAGCCGGGAAATCCCTGGCCGAACCCTGCGCCCGCGGTTGCGCCCGCGCTGACGCCCGCGTGGCCAAAGCGATCGTATCGCTCGCGCAGCTCAGCCTGCGAGAGGATCTGATAGGCGTCGTTGATTTCCTTGAATTGCTCCTCGGCCTGATGGTCGCCGGGATTCTTATCGGGATGGTACTTGATTGCGAGGCGGCGGAATGCCTGTTTGACGTCCTGATCGGATGCGTCGCGGCTGACGCCAAGCACTTCGTAGTAATCGCGTTTGCTGCTCAAGAATAGTTCCTGGTTTCTGGTATACGTGTTTCTGGTTTCGGATTTCCAGTGCCGGCAAGAAACCGAAACCAGAATCATGAAACCAGAAACCGAGAACGGGATTATAGCAAACTCTACGACACGTCTGACAACTTGGCGACGTCATCATCGCTGGTCGGGGAGGGGTCAGCAGCGAGTCCGGTGGGCCGGAACATCGCATCGGTGATGATGGCCGCCGCCTTCTCGAGCCTCTCCAGAGCGTAGCGCACTTCGGCAGAGTCTTCGGACACCGAAGCATCGCGCGAGTGCTCCACTGCGTTGCGCACATACTCCTGATCGTCCGCCGACAGCATCCATCCGAATTCCGCAAACGATCGAATGGTGTTCTGTAACAAACCCTCGAGCCTGTTTCTGGCGATAATGACTTCCTTCATTCGGCGATCGGTTTCAACATTGCGGTTTGCCTCATCGATCAGATCGTAGATCTCCGATGCAGACAATCCCGACGAGGGTGTTATTCGCATCGCCTGCTCAAACCCGGTCATCTTGTCGCGGGCCGAAACGGAAACGATTCCATCGGCATCCACTTCAAACGTCACTTCGATTTGGGGCAACCCGCGCGGCGCCGGAGGGATGCCCACGAGTTCAAAGCGTGCCAGGCTGCGGTTGCCTGACGCTATATCGCGTTCGCCCTGCAACACGTGCACTTCGACGACCTGCTGATTGTCGGCGACCGTCGTAAACACGAGGCTCTTCTTGGTTGGAATCGTCGAGTTGCGATCCAGAATCTTGGTAAACAATCCGCCACGAGTTTCAATTCCAAGCGAGAGCGGGATCACGTCGAGGAGGATCAGGTCCTTAACGTCGCCGGCCAACACGCCAACCTGGATTGCGGCTCCGATTGCAACGACCTCGTCGGGATTGATTTCGATCGAAGGCTCGCGCTTAAAGATTTCGCGCACTCGCCGTATGATGATCGGCGACCTGGTCTGGCCGCCGACCAGCAGCACCTTTGTGATTTGATCGGGAGTGAGTTTCGCATCGGCAATCGCCTTTTGACACGGTTCAGTTGTGCGCTCGACCAGATCACCGACCAGTTCCTCGAATTTTGTACGGTTGAGCGACTTGTTGAAATGTTTAGGGCCGCTCGGATCAGCCGCGATGAACGGAAGGTTGAGTTGGGATTCGCTTGCAGTTGAAAGCTCGCACTTGGCGCGCTCAGCGGCTTCTTTCAATCGTTGAAGCGCAAGCCGGTCGGGCCGCAGATCTATCCCCGTCTCCTCCTTGAATGTTTCGATCATCCAATCGACGATACGCTGATCGAAATCCTCGCCGCCGAGGAACGAGTCGCCGCAAGTCGACAGAACTTCAAATACACCGTCGGCCATTTCCATGATTGATATATCGAATGTGCCGCCGCCCAGATCGAACACCGCTATGCGTTCGCTTTCGCGCTTTCCGAGTCCGTATGCAAGTGCGGCCGCCGTGGGCTCATTTATTATTCGCTGAACGGTCAAGCCGGCGATCTTGCCGGCATCCTTGGTGGCCTGGCGTTGAATATCGTCGAAGTACGCCGGAACGGTGATGATAGCCTCGGTAACTTCATCGCCAAGGAATTCTTCGGCAGCAAGCTTCAAACGCTGAAGCAGAATCGCCGAAACCTCGGGCGGCGAATAATCACGGCTTCGAACGCGCACGCGGCAATCCCCGTTGGCCGACTCAGTTATGTCGTACGAGCATACCTCGCGGGCACGTTCCACTTCCGGCGAGTCAAATTTGCGGCCCATCAGCCGCTTGACTGCGTAGATTGTGTTCGCGGAGTTGGTGATCGCCTGGCGCTTTGCAATCTGGCCTATGAGTCGCTCGCCTTTCTCAGTGAACGCTACAACGGACGGCGTTGTTCGGCCGCCTTCCTTGTTTGGCACTATCTGTGTGACGCCGCCTTCCAATATTGCGACACAGGAGTTCGTTGTGCCGAGGTCTATTCCGATTACTTTGCCCATGATGCATGCCTCCTATCCGATAAAACCGAGAAAGGTCAAAAGGGGTCTGGTCCAGTTGAAGGGGCTGGCGGGGAACTTCACATTGCGGATTTTGGATTGTCGATTGTGGATTGGGGACTCTGGAATCCGCAATCCGAAATCAACAATCCGCAATCACTTCTCGGGGCTGGATGCGACCTTCACCTTGGCGGGGCGAAGCAGCTTGTCGCCAATCCTGTAACCGCGCTGAAACTCTTCGATAATCGTGTTCTCTTTGTGCTTGTCGGACGGCTCGGTCGTTACGGCCTCATGCAGATGGGGATCAAAAGTCTGCCCGACCGATTCAACCGGCTCCAATCCGAACTTCGACAATGCATCCTTAAACTGCCTGTGTATCAGCTCCACGCCGTGCCTCAATGCCTCGGCGTCGCCTTCGCTTGACTCCAAACTTTCGAGCGCGCGTTCGAAGTTGTCCACGACCGGCAGAAACTGCAGCAGCACGTCATCGCGTCCGCGTTGATAAAGCACGCTTCGTTCGCGCTCGACCCGCTTACGGTAGTTTTCAAACTCAGCCTGTCTCCTGAGTAACTGATCGTACAGCGAAGCGCGCTCGGCCGTGAGCGAGTCCACTTGAGTCTGCACATCCGAAACAGGTTCAGGCTCTAGCGGGGGATCGAAAGCGTCATCCTCGTGTCGCGACGCTTTCGGATTCGCCTGACTATCGTCGTCGCCAGCGGCAAGATCCATTTGCGGGGGCGTGTCTGACTGCAAATCTTCGTTTGCGTCTTCGAAGCTGATTGGTACTTCCCGCGGCGCGTTCTTCTTATCTCGCATTTCCTTCTCGTTGCCCTGTCATCCCTGGTTCGAATCCTTCGGCGGACTCAAAGTACCCGAGTCGAATTCCCGGCGAGCGCTCGTTCGAACAGCCTGGCGATATAATCCACAACGCCGATAAGCCTGTCGTATTCAAGTCTCGTCGGTCCCACTACGCCGATGCTACCGACCGCCGCGCCTCCCGGATAAAAGCAAGGCGATGCGATCACCGTACAATTCCTCAAATCCGCGACGCTGTTTTCGCTGCCGATGCTGACTGCAACGGCCTCGCGTTTGGCGTTTTCAATACATTCATTCAGTATCTTCACGATGCGGCTCTTTTGTTCAAACATCTTGAAGAGCGCCCGCATGCGCTCGTTATCGAGAAAGTCGG
>Ga0070696_100000021_pt1 | contig 70987 bp, 84 predicted proteins | sample KBSK1253metaG_FD_65474 | JGI IMG/M metagenome (GOLD analysis project Ga0070696, IMG submission 65474) | Corn, switchgrass and miscanthus rhizosphere microbial communities from Kellogg Biological Station, Michigan, USA - KBS K1-25-3 metaG | ecosystem: Host-associated > Plants > Roots >... | reverse complement strand
CGCCGCTGTTCGACGCGCTGCCCCTGTAGCCGCTGTTCGACGCGCTGCCCCTGGAGCCGCTGTTCGACGCGCTGCCCCTGTAGCCGCTGTTCGACGCGCTGCCCCTGGAGCCGCTGTTCGACGCGCTGCCCCTGTCGCCGCTGTTCGACGCGCTGCCCCTGGAGCCGCTGTTCGACGCGCTGCCCCTGTCGCCGCTGTTCGACGCGCTGCCACTGGAGTTGTGGAATGTCCAGGCCATCTGCCCGGACATAATGAACATCGCCGCGCCGTGCCAGTCCCCGGAGTATCGCAACACTCCGGAGCGGAACTTACATTTCGGACCATCACCGACATCCGCCACGATGTCTTCGGGTTTGACAGCGTAAACTTGCCATAAAGCGTCCCACTCGGGTTCCTTGCCGTCGCCGATGCCAATACCCCAGGGCCAGCCATGAATGCCGCCGCCGCACCGTTTGTCGGCAATCCAGCCCCCGCGCCATTCCTCTGGCTGCTCACCCCAGGCCGTGTCCCAGGCGTCAGGCGCGGTCAGGGTCTCTCCAACCACTACCGGACTCTTAAAGCCCTTCCACGAACTGCCGTCGTGAGCGACAAAGCGAAGGATCAACACATCGCCGCTACCGTCCGTCCATTGATGAACTGGTATCCTCTCGTCAGCCATTCTCCCTCCCTTGCCAGCCTGCAATCTCCCGTCTCAGCTGCGCGAATTCCTCGGCGACCTCCTCGACGGGCCGGCCCTCCGCCGCCGCCGTGCGTGCGATTGCACCCTCCTCGCCCGAGGCCGCCAGCCGCTGTGCGCCACTGGCGACCCACGCGGCAATCTTGTCGTCGTCGTCACCCGAGCGCCAAATCGTCTTTGCGTAACCGTCCGGGCTCCGAAGACCGCGAAGCGTACGCGCGTACCGCTCGCAGGTCGCAAGGTCGAATCGGGATACCCGCGCGCGCGCGGTGCGTGTAGTCTCTGAAGTAGTCTCTGAAGTAGTCTCTGGAATGATGGCTGGCGATTTCGCCGCCGCCATGTTGGCCATTTCGCCGCCACCTTGCTGGTCATTCCGCCGCCGCCTGCCTGCTGGCTGTTTCGCCGCCACCTTGTTGGTCATTTCGCCGCCAACAGGGTGGCCGTCTGGTCGACTGGAGACCTCGCGACTGATCGCGTCCAGCACGGCGTCGATGTTGATTCTGAAATAGGTCTTCGCCGGCATGCCCCTCAGGTCTTCCTCCATAAAACCCTTGTCCCTCAGAGCTCGCCGCGCGGTCTCCTGCTCGAAGCGCGTGAGGCACGTCTCCGACCACCATTGCTCCCTGGTTTTCCAGAACCAACCATCATCAGTGTGGTCCTTCCAATACCACGCCTGGGAGAGCATCACCCCGGCTTGTAGCGATCCCGAAATAGTCGCAAATATCCTATGAAAGGCGATGGGCCTTCTCAGTAGTTTTAGAGCTTCGTCCCTTGTCATTCGGGCCGATCAAGCTGTCGACAACTGCTCCGCTTCTTCGGGGGATTCTGATGGCCCCGGCTCGCAATCGGCGCGAGGCTCGTCGTTCTCGATGTCTACCAAGCAAATCGAACCGCCAACCATCTCGTGATACTCGTAGTGACAGTTCGGGCAAACGCTGACCGTCTGTTGGCCGCCCTCCGCTCGAGACGCAGGAAAGTGATGCGAGTGCAAGACCAGCGAGCGCCCGCGACACCACTCGCACTGTTTGTATTTGTCGTTCCCGTACGCATAAGTCTGACCCACCTTTTCGCGAAGGTATCGCTCAGCCAGACGCGGCGAGATTCCCGGGACCACCTCGGCAACTCCCGCAGCTACGAGTTCGCGGCGCGCCTTCACGACCGAACCAACCGACATCCCGCAGGCAATCGCGAGCTCTCGCATACTGGGGACATTGCCTAAGCCTTCCCCGTACTTCCGTTCGTCCTCGCAACTCTTGAGGTGTATGTAGAGCACCACCGCGTAGACCGACAGGCCTAAATCAAGAATTGCGTTCGGGATTTGCGTGCTGTAAGCGTGTCGGTTTGCGCCCATTTTCGCGTCCCCTTAGCTCGCCCGCTTTCTTTGCTGCTTCTCGTGTCCGGGCAGATCGCCCTTCATCCACTCAGGCGACATCTTCAGGGCTCGCGTGTTCCGCTTCTGCCTGCGATCCAGCCACACGCCAAAGAGAATCACCGCTATAGACAGGCTGAGCCCGACGATATCGCTCATGCTGCACCTCGCAGGTTCATACATCCACACCCAATCGCGACCGGCGCCAGGTTTGCAGGATCCCCTGTTTCGGCGGAAACAGAGGTAGGTTTTTGACGCCGGTCGTCCCGTTTGAACTGGGCCGCCTTCGGGCAGTGCGCGAAGTGCGACTCGTGTCCAATCTCATGATCTCCGTGATACCTGCCGACGTATCCATCCGCAAACACCATCATCGTTTCACCGTCCACGTGCGACGGCAGCCGCTCGCAGGGAATCCACTTCAGCCGCGTCGATCTGATCATCAGGATCTCGGCGCCGCAGCCCCGGCAATTCACGCTTTGTCTGTCCCCCGGCGTTGGCATAAAGGACTCTTCAGCGCGCGACATCCACATCCAGCGTCTCGTGAGTCGCCGCGCTCAAAAGGTAAAACCGCGCGCCCGGTTTAACCCAGGTTCCGGTTCGCCACTCGACGGCAGGCGAGGAGGCAAACAGGTCCCCGGTCGGCGTATTCACGCGCACCTCGACGGCGGCCGTACTCGACCACTTGACCAGCGCCGTGCCGTCAGCCTCGATCGCCGACACCACGACAGCCCCGCACGGCTCCAAGCCCTGTTCGGACCTCCCCGGCGCTGGCCGAAAAACGACGGCAAAGCCCACAGCAACAACCGTAAGAAGAAGCACCCGCAACGTTATCCTCATCCAGAACTCCCTTCTCTCGTTTTGAAGTACCGCGTTCATCACTTCGCCTTGGGGCGCTCCAGCCGATGCAGCGGCAGATTCTTCTTCAACTCCTCGGGCCAGCCAAAATAATCGATCGTTATCAGCGCCGCTTCGATCCACGAGCGCGGCACCTCCACTCGATAGCCCTGCGCTTCGAAGTGCGCCTTCCAATCGCGCTGTTCGTCCGACAGCCGCCCCGTGTCGGATTTGAACTCGAGTATCAGCCCTGCGTAGAAATCGCCGTCCGCCTGGGGGGAGCGGGTTAGGTTGAACACGTCGAGAATGCCGCGCTTCACGCCCTCAGCTTTTAGCTTGCCGGCCGTCGCCTTGTTACGATGGCCCCCGTTCGGTACGGCAAAGAAGCGGCCGAGCACGTCTCGGCAGCGTGGATGGAGCGAGCCGGTCAGGTCGCACCAGTTGAAGAACTCCTTCTGATCATTGTGTTCCTGTTGCCGTCTCATAGCATCCAGAACCAAGGTCCGGGGCGGCTCACACAGAGAGTGCCATCACGCGCGCTCATCTGCTCCGCAACTCAGCGCGCTTCGAAGTATTTGCCACCCCGGACCTAACCCACCTGGCCCGTTGCTAACAGCCAGATCAGATTCGAAACCACATACCCAAGGAACACCAGAAAGCCGACGTAAGCCACCACGAACAGGCACCCGAACGCCGCGTACCCCGTCAGCTCCCTGGCGTTTTCCGGTATGTCGCTATCGGTCACTGCCCGGCCTCCCGCTCCAAAGCCCACGTCAGCGGCTCGAAACACGCCACCCCGAGCGCGCACTTGCAATGCGTCTGGCACCGTCCGCATTGGCACAGCATCAGGCACGGGCAATCGTTCCAGTCCCCGCCACAGCACTTGCAGCGTCGAGTGACGATGCTCACTGCGACCTCATTTCGCGCAGCACGGCTACACCCGCTTCGGTCAGGATCATCGTGTCGATTTGCAGCCGCCCGTTACCGCGCTTCGTCCGCTCGATCTCGACGAGGTCCTCGGACTCGAGCGCCTCGATGTCTACAAACAGCTCCCACCACTCGCGCTTCTCGTCCCTGTCTGGCTTCTCCGGCCCGAGCGCCCGGCAGAACTCGTCAAACGAGGCCGGTTCAGTCGAAGGGATCGCTTCAAGAAGTGCCTTCATTCGGCTGCTGTGCATTAGCTCGATTCTCCCTTCGCCCGGCTCTTGCGAATGTTCGGCGCCTTGTCGATTACCTCGCAGGTGAACACCGAAATCTGCTCGGCCGCGAACCGCACGCGCAGCGCGTTTTGCGTGGCAATGATCACCGCCGCATCATACGAGGCGAACGCCTTCTTAACCGCGCCGTCTTCCGTGGCAATCACGATCGATAGAGTCTCTGTATCGCTCATCCGTTCTGACCTCCGGACTACTGACTACTGACTACTGAAAAGGGAGGGGTGCGCACCCGGTTCTTGCGTAAGCCTCTTGGGAAGTTGGTTCCCCAGGCCCGCACCCCTCTAGCCGCTAAAAGGAGAAACTACTCGAACAACACCCTCCTCACCGATTGGGACGGATGCTGCGCCGCAACAACATTCGCTTGCGGGGCCGATTGATCCGATCCGTCCGCGGCAGCGGGCGAGACTGGAATCGCGCGCTGGACGAGCGTCAGCGCCTTGATCATCTGCTTCGAGTCGAGCTGCGCCGGACTCTCCACGTTGAACTCTTCCACCATGAGGCTCCTCACCTGGTCCTCGGTCGCTCCCGACTCCGGGAAGACAGCGAGCCGCTGCAGCATCATTCCCTTTTGCGCGGGCAGACACTTCCACGTCCGCGCTTGAAGCACTTCCAGATAGCTTGCCTGCACGCCGTCGCCTGCCGCTTCCGGGGTACTCTCAGGAGCCGTCGCCCGGACCGGCTCCTGAGCCGCCGGCGTCGCCTTCCGCACCGGCATTCGGGGACCAACGCTTTGAGTAGCACCGCCACCCTCACTGTCGAATTCATCCGGCTCCTTCTCCGGATAGAACTCAGCAGCAAGAGCGGCGGCGTTCGGGGGAGGCGGCGCTACTACCAACTCCGCCTCAGCCAGCTCGCTCATATCGGTTATGTCGACCGGGACGGCAGTGGAGCCGTTCAGCAGTCTCGGCCCGCCCTCATACGCCGCCGCGTGAGTCAGCAGCTCGCGCTGGAGGCCCATCGCATCCGTAGCGCGAAACTCGATCCACACCGCGTTCTGCGTGCCCGACTTTTTGGCGCCGCGCTCCTCGTAGGTCACTTTGTACGGGCGCATACACAGCTTCAGCGGTATGCCGTGCACCCGCCCCTGGGACGGCTCGCCGCGCCCCGTGACCGTAAGCAGCTTCCGCAGGGACGAGGACAACTCCGCAACGCTCCTGAACCCCGTCGTGTCGAAGTAAGCCGTGCTCCCAAGCCTGGGCGTGCGCGCCAACTGAAACACCAGCCGGCCGTGTGGCTTGCAGTCCCCGTTCGCAAACGGACAGCCGAACATCCAACACCCGTCTAGAACCTCAAAGTGTTTGTCGCCGCGCTTCATCGCCTCGGCCGCCACGTCGCGATATCGCTGGTCGGTTTGCGACGCGCCAAGCGTCACCACGCGCTTTGCATCCTTGCCGTCACCCTCACACTTCAACTCAGTCGACGTCCACATCTGATAGGAATTGTCGAACGGATCCGGTTCGACGAACATGATATCCAGCACGCGCGGCATCGAACCGTACATCTCGATCGCTTCAAAGTCCGGCTCGAACGAACCGTCCGCACCCACGTTGCTGAACGTGAAGTAAGACAGGCGTCCCGGAAACTTCCGGTCGGGCGCTTCCGACCTTGCGGCGTGATAGGCTTCCTCGGCTTCTTCCCGTGTGCCAACCCGCCGCACGTTCGGCCCGCCCTGTATGCACCACTGGTCCTCCTCGTCGATCCAGACGTGGACCGCCTTTCCTCTCGGTAAGCCGATGCCGACCTTCAGCGTTTTTGCCTCGCGCACGATCGGCACGCCCTCAAGCGTATGCGTCAACCCATATTGCACTCTCATTGCGATACCTCCTGTTTCCCTTCTCTCTTCTCTTGCTGAAGGGGATCTTCAACTCGTTCGGACGCTCACGCCCGACTCCTTCACCGCCTTCACGCCCGGAATGTTCATCGTCGTTGTCATGGCCTGCGCCATCTTGTTAAGCGTCGGCGACGAGATCCACATCGTTCCCGGTTTCTCGTACTTCTCGATCCCCATCGCGAACGTCTCCGGCTGGTCGCCCCTGCCGATCGCCGCGCACAACTCCTTGATGCTCGTGATCTCGGCGCGCCAGCGCGTCGTCGTCGCGACGTTTGAAGCCTTCGTGTAGGCCGGCTGGACAACCGGGACCGGAAGCGGAGCCGGAGCCTCGAGCACCGCCGCCACCTCTTCCGGCGTGCCCCCCAACCGCTCCATCTCGACCGCCGCCGCGAGTTGTAAGTCTCGAGACTGTTGCTCGGACCGCTCGCGCGCGAGGCGTTCCTGCTCGGCACGCAGCCGCTCCTGCTCGATTGTCCAGTTCGTGATCTTGCGCTTTGCTAGCGCGCTACCCTGCTGTATTGGCCCGAGAACCTTCTTCTCGAAAGCCACCATCATTTTGTGCAGGGCGTCGGCCCCCTTCTTAAAGGGCTCGTGGTAGCCAACGATAGCCTTGTCGATCCGCACAAGCTCGGTCGCGAGAGTTGCCATCACCTCGTAGGTGTCCTGGTCCTCTACGGCGATCTGGCCCACCTGCTCGATCCAAGTCTGAGCCTGAAGAGCAAACTCTTGATCGGCTGTCTCGATTTCGCTGATCAACTGAACCAGCCACGGCGATCCTTCGCGCACGAGGGACTGCAACGCGGGCGGCGCGACTATTGCGGTGCCCATAACTTATTCTCCTTTTTCCACTGCAACACACCGACGCCCGACAGAAACACGTTCAGATCTCGCGCGTAGGTGGTAATCGGATACTCCCAGACCTTGTACTTACCGGTTGGCTTCAACTCGACTTTCAATCTCAGGTAAGAAGTCGGCTCATCCAACAGGTTCACGTATCCCGCCAGTTGCAGCGGATACGCCGGAAGCGCAGCGCCAGTCTTCAGGTCGATAGCGACCCGTCGCTTGTCAGCCCCGTTGTTCGCGATCCGCGCCTTGCCCACTCGATCGACCGTCCCCGCGTAGCGATAAGCCGCGCTCCACAGGCGCTTTTCGATCAACTCCGCCTCGAACTCGTAGTCGGCTACAAACCGTCGCCAGGCTTCCAGGTACGGCGCCAGCACGGGATCGAGATCGTCTTCGTTCAGCACGCCCTCGTCGTCGTACTGGCACGCCAGGTGAACCGCCTGCCCGCGCAACCGCGCCTCCTCGGTGAAGAAGCGCGTGTCAACCATCCCGAGCTCGGCCAACACCTGCGTCACGTTCAACAATCGCTCGCCGCCGACATAGTAGGCGTGCTCAGCCTCGTTGAATTCGAGTTGTGGAGCTTGGGCGCTCACGCGGCGGCTTCCTCTCTTTCGACCTTCGTCCCCTTGAACTGGCCGCGGATCTGTTGATTGAAGTAGCGCCCGACCGATTGGTTTTCGTCGCCGTCAGCCGCGATCAGGGCGTCGAACTTCTCTTGCGGAACCTCGTCGTAGCTGTAGAGCGAGCCGTTGTGGAATTCGATCTCGAGCCGCCCGGTCTGTTCGTCGTAGCCGGCCGACTTGATGTTCGAAGATGAACCGATGGCATTTCTTTGCATCACTCTCCTCCTCGTTTACCAACAATCTCAAACTCCCGGTTCTCACCGTCCTCGTAGTCGCTCAGGAACTGCGCAATGTCCGTTTCGTCGAGAAACCTCTTTAGGCTGGGCAGCATCCGGCGCTCGCGCTGATTCTGCGCTTCGACGACCAGCTTGTTTGTTAAAAAGACGAGAATCATTCCGCGCACCCGTCACGTTTCAAGCAGGTCAGGATCGTCCGCTCCAAAGACCAGCATCGTCATTCGAGACGCCGCCGCGTACTCGCGGTCAGCTTCGCGGCGTTCGTACTGGCAGCGGAAACACACTCTCCCCGCCGCGTAGTCCGAGCCCTTCTTTGCCCGGTAGTCCTCCTGACAATCTGAACACCTGACCATCATCACCGTGCCTCAAATCGTCGCCCGCGCCGTGCCCGCCGAGTGCCCGCCTCTGCGCGTTAGAGACACTCAGACCCCGCGCGTCGGAGACACTCCGCTCCGTCGGCGCGGGCGACACCCTTACGCCGCCGCTCGTTCCCGCAGCACGCGTCTAATTGCTTCCACCAGCCGCCCGGCGTCTTCGTCGGTTCCCTCGAACCGCCACCGCCACGCGCCAGCGTTGCCTAATAACCTGTTCAGCGCGGTCGGCACGATCTGTAGCTTCCCGCCGCCCAGGATCTCGAAGTAGACCGTCGTCCCGTCTATCGCCACCAGCTTGTCATCGACGCGCGTAAATCTCGCCACCTTTGCGCACACAAGCAAGTGCTCGCGCTTACCCTCGCGCACGCCTTCAACCGTGGCCTTGAGCCCGAAGTGCAGCACATCGCCACACCGGCTACACTTGGCCTCCAGCCCCTCCGCATGTGTCTGCATATAGAAATCGTCCGCGTTGCTCATAAAACTGTCCTCACTTCCTAAGATTGTGAATGATTACCGCCGTGCCCATCCCGACCATCAGCCCCTTGAAGACCCGAAACGCGGTCGAGTGCCCGGGGTATTTGTATTCCAGAAACTTCGTCGCCCCGATCAGCCCAAACTGCACGCCCATTCGCACACCGTTGTGCTTGATAGGGCTCGCCTCGTAACAGGTCGGGCAATGGTCCAAGACATAGTTGGTGCTCAGCCTGTCGCCCACGACCGTGCCCGCCCACGCGATGTCGAGCGCGTCAATCTTCACGCTCTTTTTCTGAGGCGAGGCCGGCGTCTGCGCATCGCACCTGGCAACGGCAAGCGCGATAAAGAAAAGCACCACGATCCAGCCGACTGTGATTGCCGCCGCTCTTGATCTGGTCATTCGCATCACGCCACCTCCAGGCTCCGGCCTGCAGTCACCGGTCGCATCTGTTTCAACCTCGAAAGAAACTCTTCGGCGGCCGCCCGGCTCAACTCGACGGGACGGCACAAATACCAGCGCGCGCAAACGACGTTCGCGTCAAGCCCCAGCCACCGCGCCACGCCGCGAATCTCCACCAGCTTTGAGCCGGATGCCTGGTCCGCGCGCGTCGCCGCTCTGCCGCTGCGGCTCGTGTGGGGCATCCCTCCTCGGCCAGTACGGACATCACCCTGACTGTCCGATCGGCTGTCTCGCACGAGACAAAGGTCTCTGATCGCGTGCTTCATTCGTCGCGTTTCTGGTCTCATCTTGCCTCTCCCTGCGTGTCGGATTGTGACTGCTTGTTCGCCACCATGTTGACGATTGTTCCTGCCTGCCCGTGTAGAATCTCGATTACAGTTAGACCGTAATCGACCGCGAGGTACATACAGGAGCGCCGGTCGGTGCGGCTCAGGTCGGCTTGTTGATCGAGGCGGGTCTTCAGGTCGTGGGGCATCGAAATAATGGATTGGCCGATACGAACGCGGCCCACTCGTTTGCGAGATTCAGGATGATGCTTGTACTTCATCGTTTCCCCTTACATCGTGCTTCGCTGCGACTGCCCGGCCTAATTCACCCGCGTCAGTTCGTATTCGTACTGGAAGCGAGAAACCTTGCCGTTATCCGTCCGGCTGAGAATCTTCCAGGCTCCCTTAACCAGCGATCCCACTTCGTAGCGGTAGTTGCTGTAGCCCGTGGCCTCGTATTTCGATTTCTCGTTCACCTCGATAACCACGGCCTACTCCCCTCAGCTGGCCTTGACCATCCGCAGCACATTGGCCGGCTGCTCGCTGTTCGCGGGGATTTCGTGCGCCCCGAGGAAGGCCAGGATGTGTTCGCGTTTGTAGAGCACGCGCGCGCCGTATTTGCAGTAGCCGAGCTTTCTCGCCCTTCGCAGCCGCCACGCGGTCGAAGGCGAAATCCTCAGCAGCCCGCATGCTTCCTCTTCGTCGAGAATCTCCGGGATTCCCGGCCCGGGGTCTGGCGCGCGCGCCTCGTCGACTTGCTCGTCTGTCGGGTTTGTGACAGGTGTTGCCATTTATGCTGCCCTGTCCTTCGCTTTGAACACTTCGGCCATCTCGATTCCGAGCGCCGACACGATCGCGCTGAGCGCCCGGAGGCCGATCGACTTGCCGTTGCACGCCAAAGAAACGGTGCTACGGCTTACCCCGGCCAGTTCGGCGAGGGCTTGGTCCGTCAGCCTCCGCGCCGCTTTCTCTGCCCTAATCAAATCGTCCCTGTATTCCATTGGTCGTTTTACCGTGCAAATCGTTCGCTATGTCGCACGGCCAGCATCTTAAACCCAAAGCAAAACCGTGTCAAGCAAAATGTTTGATATATCGTGCAAAAAAGTGGATATGCCGCGCGTACAGTATGATACACGGTTTGGCGTGGCTCATCGGACAATCCTAGCGGACTATCTCAGACGGGTTATCAAGGAAAAGGGTCTTAGCTACAGGGAGGTCTCTCATCGGTCAGGAGGCCGCATCAGCGCCAGTACGGTGACCGATCTCCTTGGAGGCAAGAACGCGAATCCCACAGTGGAGATACTCCAAGGCCTCGCGCGCGGCATTGACGAACCCGAAGCCTATGTTTTCGAGGCCGCGAGAGGGGTTAAAGAACCCGAAGGATTCACTGAGAGCAGATTCTGGGAACTTTACGAAATCTATAACGATCTCGAAAAGCCTCTCCACCGAAAGATGGTAGAGGATCACCTTCGCGATCTGATCGAGATGTTGAGGCCAGCACCCAGGAAGGCAAAAGCGGAAGGCCCCCGCACAGTGGAAGCCCTCCGCAAAGTAAAGTAGTTTATTTCGGTCCCGGTGCTCACACCCCAGGAGCTACCTGGATAGCAGCCACAGTCGCAGACCAACGATGAGCATGCCGACCAGCCCGAATAGCTCAGGACTGCCAACCGGCGTTTTGTGTTTACGCTCACTGTCCGGTATGGCCGCCACGCTGTTCGAGCATATTTGCGGGTGTTCGCCCGGGTCGCAGATACAGGCACTGCATCCGCACTCACACCACCCGTTTGCAATAGTGTGGCCCGCTTGAGCCACAAAGGGTGAACTGGAATGCTCCGGCGTTAAGATCGCCGGGGCGCTTACGATGAACATCACCGCCACAATCAACGGGATCAGTCTTCGTCTCATAGCCAGACTCCTTTCCGAAGTGGAATGCCGCCAGCTCCTCGCCGGCGAGATGGCGATCGCTTTTCGAAACGACGCGGCGTTGAAACAAATCGGCGAGACCAGCGCAACGCCGGCGGCGCAACTTTACGGGGCTGTGTATCTGAATCGCGTTGGTGAGATCGACCGGGCCGAGCACCTGCTACAGCCGCTAACTTCACGTCCCGGATTGGGAGCGAGGGCGCTATTGACTCTTGGCGGCGTCCACCTCAAGCGGGGACATCTCGGCGCCGCCTCTATCGCTTACGAACAGGCGGCGCGCATTGCCCTCGATCCCGTGACGGCCGCCCAGTCCATCAGGATGCACGGAATCATCATCGGACTGCGCGGCGATCACCGGCGCGCCCTGGCGGATCTCGAACGCGGGTTCCTGCTGACCCGCATTCTACACCCATCCCATCCGTTAAGACTCGACTTCTTCAACTCGATCGCCGTTGAGCTGACCGAGCTCGGCTGTCCAGACCAGGCCCGACGCGTCTTGGCTCCGGCGATCGCATCCCCGTTCGCGAAAGTCTACCCGGAGTGGCGGGAAACGGCCAGCGACGAAAGACTCTGCCGCGAGTCGGGAGCTGTCCGAGTGCTTTTGCCGGAAGTGACTGAAGAGACGGCCTCTATAATCCAGTTTCCGCAGCGCTGGCAGCCTGCCGAGGAGCGCAGGCTAGAGCGTCAGTTTCACGCGATGGCGGTAGTCAGGCGGGCAGACATTCCGACGCTCGATACCATTCTGGCGCTCGGTAACGCGGACTCCCAACACGTCGAGGCTTGCCGGCGTTTGCTTAGTAGGACGCCCAAGCCCACAACCGCATAGAGGAGGCGGATTCCTATGACTAGAGCGCTGATGGTCCTTCTGCTGATTTCTCCGGCCCTAACGCCCGGGCAGACACACAGGCTTAGGGACGCGCATACGATCTACGTTGACTCTCTCGGCCTGTCAGACGATGCGAATCTGCAACGGGAAAAACTAATCAACAAACTTGTGAAGTCAAAACGGCTGGTGGTGGTCGATTCGGCGGAGGCGGCCGATATCATCCTGACCGGCGCCAGCGCGACGCGCGATCGTTTCGTTCAAGGTACAAGCCGCAGAGTCACCCGCATGGCTATCAAGGCAGTCTCCCGCGACCACCGCGTGCTCTGGACCTTAGAGACCCGTTCCGGGGCCTGGAGATGGTCCGATGACGCATACGAGAAGGTAGCCAAGGAACTACTGAAGGCGATCGAAAAGGACGATAAATCGAAAAACTAAGGGGCCAACCGAGCGTGAGTCTTCTCTTAATTCAAGGCGGCGACGAGTTCGGCGGCTCGCCTATGGGCCTGTCGCCTTGTCACGTGCTGAAGTGGGTCGCCGGCTCGGCATTGCTCTGGCTCTTAGTCTTGAGCGGCTTCTGCTGGCACCTTGCCTACGGGTCCGAAGACGAGAAGGCCAAGTCCGAACCGCGGCTTCTAGTGCCCCTGATGCTGGTCTTTGCTTGGTCATGCACCTTGGGCGTGGTCTTGTGGGAATGGTTTAAGCGATGGCTGTTCGGGTGAATCCGACCCCGCAATTTGCGGGGCGGGTGGAAAAGGGTTGAGCCTTGGTTATGATACAATCGTCCGAACCTGGAGCCTTGGGCAAGATTCTCGTTCCCGAAAGGGTGACCAAGTGGGTGAGTGACCGGGAAAAAGTGGAGCCGGCGAAGGGATTCGAACCCCCGACCCTCTGATTACAAATCGGAACAGGCCATCTTTCACCCGCTCGCACCCGCCATCAAACGTATGCATCAAAACGACTGGCACTGTCACGTGCTCGCAGCCGATTGCAGGGGTCTTCAGAGTAAAGGGTGACGAAACTGGGTGAGTAAAACCGGCCCGTTGACAGCGGGCGTACAATCGGACGGATAACCAAATGCCACGATCACGCACAGGCTCAATCCTAGAACTCAAAGACGGCTCGATGTGGGCGCGCGTGCGCTACCACGACGAAAACGGCCGCCGCAAGGAACGGAGAAAACTCGCCCGCAACCGGACCGACGCCGCAAAGAAAATCAAACTGATGCTCCGCGAACTCGACGATCGCGGAAGCCGCGCGCTCGACGCTTCCATGACCTTTGCGAAGTGGGCCAGCCATTTCGAAAAGACCTATCTGGTCGAGCCCGAGTATCGCGGTGACAGCAAGGTCACAGGCTTGCGCTCCTGGAAGAAAGTGAAGTCGCTCGCGCATCCGCTGCTCGAACACTTCGGCAGGACGCGGCTTCAGGACATCAGCTACTCGAGGATTGAGGCGTATCGAAACAGCCGCCTGCGCGAGCCGATCACTTCGAAGGACGGCAAGACGAAACGCCCGCGCGCCGTGGCGAGCGTCAACCGGGAACTCGCGCTGCTTCGGCGCATCTTGAACGTCGCGTTTCGCGATGGCTGGATCGCGCGCAATCCGTTCGGCGCGGGCGAAACGTTGATCAACTCTGCTCACGAAAATCACCGCGATCGAATCTTGAGCTACGACGAAGAGGACCGCCTGCTCGCGGTCTGCACCGAGCGGCGCTCGCACTTGCGCGGGATTCTGATCTGCGCGCTCGACACGGGAATGCGCCGCGGGGAAATCATCACCCTGACTTGGGGTGACGTGAACCTCGACGATCGAACGATCTCGATTCAAGCGCTTCACACAAAAACCATTCGCAGGCGAGTCGTGCCGATGAGCGACCGCCTGCACTCGGAGCTGGCCGCGCTGTGGGATCTCTCCGTGAAGACAGACAACTGGCGAGTGTTTGGCATTGAAAACAACTTCAAGCGAGCATTCGCCGGCGCGTGCGCGGACGCTAAAGTCCAAGGCTTTCATTTCCACGATTGCCGTCACACCGCCGCGACTCGGCTGATACAGGGAGGAATGAGCTTGCAGGAGGTTGGCCGCGTGCTTGGTCACTCTCAGGCACAGACGACCTACCGGTATGTAAACATCGACGACTCGGCGGTGAGAAGGGCGGCGGAGATCCTTAACGAGATGCACCGGCAGAGGCAGGAACAGAGTGACGCGAAGCCAAACTAAGACTCATTGCGGGATTTGAATCTCCGATCGCGGCTTCAACCGCCGCTCGATCTGTCGCCGCTGAAGAAACATTTCCTTGTTCCCAAGCTCGCGCTCTTTCATGCGTGTCTCGATGCCCTCGCGCTGCGCCTCGATCCGCTCACGCGGACTTGCGCCCGTGCCCTCGGTGACCAGTTGCCCGTGCAGCCTGCGCCGTTCGTTGCCAACCCACGCCTGCTTGAAGTCTTCGATCGCAACCCTTCGATCCTCGTCGTTCATCCGCTGATAGATTGGCTTCGAGATCATGTCGCCGAGCTGCGCGTAGAACGTTTCCGCTACGCGCTGCTGAAACTCATCGAACTTCGCCTTTGGCATTTGCTGCGCGGCGCCGCCGATCGTTACCTCGTTTTGCGGGAACGGAAAACCCACCCCGAGCCTGTGCAGTTCCTTGTCGACGGGCTCGCGAATCTCTTTGGCGATAGGACGCTCAAGCAAATCAGCCGGCCCCACCTCTTCCGACCGATCAAGCGCCGTCTCGAAGAAGACTTGTGCCTTGGCCAGCTTCTCGCGCTCGTCCGGCGTCAGCGACTTTAGAAACTCCGCCTTGTCCGTTTCGTTCAAACCCGAAAGCGGCGCCAGACTCTTGATCGATGCCTGCAATCCTTGGGCTGTGCCCCCCAGCGCCTTGTATTCGGCGAGCTGCTGCTTGGCCGCCTCGACATCCCCGTAGCGCAGCGCCAGCTTCAGATAGTAGGCCGCGTTCGACTTATCGTTCCCGACCGACACGTCGGCGGCCTTCCCGCGTTTGCGATTGAAGTCCGACTTCAGGCTCATCACCTGGTTGTAGGCCGACTCGGCCGGATCTACTTCATACACAAACAGTCCCCGGAACGCGCGCCCTGCGCCACGGCTCGGCTTGCTCGTCAGCGCGGCGTACTCATCGCCCAGCGCGAACGACTGAAACAAGTATTGCCAACGGTCGCGAATATTGCGCGAGCGGAAGACGTCCGGATAGGTGTTGCGCCCCATCGCAAATTCGGCTGCGGTCTTCGGCAGGCCCGTACCTTGCCAGAACTTATTCGCCGGTGCCTTCGCCATCTCGACTGCGATCTCTTTGGCGGTCCGCTTGTTGTTCAGAAAGTCCCCAACGTAGTGCGGCGCTTCATCAAGACCAAACCACGATAGAAAATCGCCGAGCATGCCCAGCCGGTCGAAGTAGATCACCGACCCGTCAGCGCGCCGGCCAAGAATGATGTGCAGCCGCGAGCGCGTCTTTTCGTCCAGGTCCTTCTCTTCATCAGGCCACACGAGATTGTTGTAAGCGGAAAGCATTGCCCACATCGCTGTCGCCTTGAGAAGAAACTTGCCGATGCGGAATGCTATCAGTGGCGACAGTCGCGCCGCTTTGCCTGCGAACCTGCGCCCCGCATCGCTTGCATTCCTTCCCTCATAGATCGAGTTTTTGAACAGGCGATAGTAGCGCTTGGCGTTGACCTCCTGCCACGACCAGAACGGAAACAAATGCTCGCGAAGCCACTGTCCCATCACCGTCACCTCGTCGTACGCGCCGAGCAGATCGTTCGACAGCTTGTAAGCCTTGTCGGACGGGTCGCGCATCGCGTCCACCTCCTCCGGAATCGACGCGCCGTAGTTTCCTGGCTTACCAGCTCGGTTCGACGTGGTCTGCTCGCGATAGTCCAGGAACGCGGCGTAGCGCAGGATCGCCTCGCGAAAGTCGGTCGCGATGCGAGCAGCCTGCCAGTAGCGTTTCCACAGATTCAGGTTCTGAAGGTTTCCTTCTTTGTCCACCTCGAGCCCGCGAAACACCTTGAGCCCGTTCACGCTCCCTACATCTTCGGCGACCTGGAAGAGATTGTAGAGACCGCCGCGCCCGAGCCATTCCTGAAGCTCCGCCGACGGCGCGCTCTTGCGGCCCAGGTACTCATACAGGTCATGCGTCGATTTGCCTACCTTCAGGAACGTGCGAGGATTGCCCACGGCTGCGGCCTCACCGTCACCCGACAGGTTGCGCGCGTTGTACTTGAACAGCCGATGCGGGGAGATCAACTGCCAGACCTTCCACCCGCGCACAAGCGCCCGGACGCCTCGGTCGAGCGGATTGCTGTCTCGCGGCTTCATGAAGTCATCGAGCGTCAGCGCCACTTCGTCGGGTATCGCAAACTCCCGGCGCCGCCCGCCCATCACCATCGCGCGCCTGAGATCGTCGGCCTCAAATCCCATCTGCTCGTAGCGCTGATCGAGCGCCGCGTCGATCAGCTTTTCGGGAAGCGTGTAGCTGCGGAAGAAGATGTTTCCCTCGCGCGGCTGCCAAAGGGTGACGTTGTCAGGAACGAGCGCGTGCCATTCCTTGAAATCCTTGCCGAGCGTCTGCTTAATAAACGCGCGTCGATTGCTGATCGCCTTCAGGATGATTCGCGCTTGAAGGTTTCCGACCGCCTCTTCGTTTGCAGCAAGCGCCGCAATGTACTTGAACAGCGAGTTGCGTTCGCTCAGATCCTCATCGAAGTTTCGATGCCCAGTCAGCCGACGCGCGGCGCTTTCCCACTCGTTGTTATCGCCAGTCCACAGTTCCCCTTCCGCTGCCAGGCCGCGCAGCTCGGCAAATCCGCGCCCGATCTTCGACTTGAACTGTTTCATTTGCTCGCCGACCGTCAGAAACATCGGCCCTTCTAGGTCCGGGGCGTCATCCTGCATGCTGTAAATCTTGCGCCCGCCGGTTGCGTCGGCTTCGACCGCAAACAGGAAGTTGCCCGCGTTCTGCGCTTCGGGCGCATCCTCCATGAAGGAACCCGCTTCGACTGCCGCCTCGCGCATTCGATCCGGACTCAGCCCGCGATCGCGACCCGCCGAGGTCAGCCCGGTTGTGCCCGTTTCCTTTCGGCTCAACCTGCGCCGCTCGCCGGCGAGGTCGGAGTCTTCGCGTATGCCGCCGCGCTCCCTCACAAACTGCGACAGACTCTGACGCTTCACCTTGCGCACCGGCTTGTTCAGACTGCCTTCAGCGTCGATGATGGTCTGGATGGCCTCGTCGTTTGCGCGCTTGGCTTCGCGTTTCAGCGCTTCGCTGGTGTTGTAGTTTTCATCGACCAGATGAATCAGCTTGAATACCTGTGTATCGAAAAGCATTTGCGCGAGCACCGAATGCTCCGCTTGCAGATAGTCGGTGTTGATGTCGAGTTCCGACCCGTGGCGCTGCTTGAGGAAGCCCCGGCCCGTAGGTGCCTTAATCTTCGGGCCCGTCCCCTTCACGCGAGCCGCCTCCGCGTGCGCCAGTACCTGATGCCTATAGTAATAATCGCGTGTCAGCTTTGGCTCGAATCCGATCGCTTGCTTTGCAGCCTTCAAATACTCGCTGGTCACTTCCTTTGTGACTGCGCGCCGCTGCTCGACGGCACGCTCGACATCCGGATGATCCTTAAGCGCCGCGCTCAGCCGCCGAAACTCACTCATCACGGTTTCAGGAGTGAACCCGAACGGAAGTCTAATGTCCGCCTCTTCGCCCCGCCCGGCTGCCTGCCGCTCGACTTCTTCCATCAAGTCGTACAGGATGATTCGCCGGGTGAAAAGATCGTACTTCTCTTTATTAAGCCCGGCCGTCAACCCTTGGAGTATCCGAACCGACTCGTCAGAGGCAATGCCCTTGCCCTGGGCGAGCCGATGCAGGGCGAAGTTCAGTTCCGCGTGCTGACTAGTTCGCGGCAGGTGCTCGAGGTCGCGCGTAGCGAGCCGCTTCAAGTGGGCCATCGCTTCCTTTGCCTTTTGCCACGCGTACTCCGGACGTATTCCTTTCGCCGCTTTCCAGCGCGCCTCCATTTCGGGGTCTTCGAAACCGCCGTATCCGGCCCGAGCGGGAGGCTGTCCGCCGCGCCCTTCGGTGATGGTGACAAATCCAGCCTCACCCGCCTTGCGCTCCTCCGCCTTTGTTCCGCGAAGCTTCTCACGAGCCGATCCCCGGGCCGAGCCTGTAGCGGCCTCGTCGTCGCCAGTCGCCGACATCGCAGGGTAGCGATCGAACAGCTTGCGCAACACCTCGACGCCCTTCGTCTCGTCGGTCGGCACAAAGAACCGATCTCGATAGCTGACGATCTCGTGAATCAACCCCATCTGCTTCAGCTCGGCTTCCTTGTAGGCATCCGCGCCCTTCAACTCGATCGCCGTGTCGCCCCGGAAGTAGGTCTGTTCCAGCCGCATGCCGCCAACAAGCTCCACCGTCTCGTTGTCTTCGAGCACGCCTGCGAAGATTGCGTCCGGCCCCTTGAAGCTGCGCTCTACCCCGATCGCCTTAAGCACGGCGCCAACTGCCTTGCTCGGAATCTGCACTCCGACGATCCGCTGGCCCTCGTCGGTAATCAGCCGCACTACTTTCAGACCGTGGCTGTCACGCGATTGCAACCGTTCCCAAACTGGAAGGATTGCTCCGCCGACAATATGAACCGACCTCGTCCTAATCCCGGGATCGGTCTTGTAGGCTTCCGCCCACTCAACCTTCGCGTCATTGGCATGCACGGGTTGGTACTTCGAAATAAGTTCGTCCTGGTCGATGATTGACTGCATAGCCCCGCTCGGCCGCGTTACGTGCCATCGCTGCGTGACTCGCCCGCTTGCTTCATCCGTGCGAGTCCCGGCCTTGCTCGCGACGATCAAATTGCCGGAACGGACCTGTCGATAGAACGCTCCGCCCTCGTGCTCCTTCGCGATCCGCTGCGCGTCAGCAAATGTGACCGGGTGCGTTTTCTCGTCTACCTCAAGCTGATAGTGCAGAGTCTCGGCGCCGGTGGTCTTGTCCGTGCCGACAACCGCAGGGTCGCTCATCAAGCGAATCGATTCGCCTTTTACGTCGCTCACGCCTTCATCGAAGGTGCCTGAGTCCTTGGCGTTTTGAACGGCACGCGCAAACTCGTCTCCAAACCACGCGAACATCGCGTTCTGCTGGTCAAGCTCAAGTGCCAGCACCCGGTTCAGCAATCGCTCGACAGTCGGCTCTACTATTTGCTTCGTACCGCTCCGATCCTCCTTGACCAAGCCGATCTTCTCGAAGAGCTTCATCGCCGTCTCGTCACCCACGGTCTTACGCGGCTGCTGGATCATCCGGCGCACGGCGGCCGTCCCGTACTGGTTCAGGAAATCGTACTTCTCAAGACCCTCTTTTTCGCTTCCGCCCACACCCGTAGCTTTGCGCTCGCCCTTCGTCAGCGCGCCGAGCGACGCAAGCCGCTTGGCAATCGTCGACAGAAACCGGCGCTCGCCCCCAACGTCAGTGGACAGCAACACATACTCCGGAGCGCTCGCTTGGTTGGTGCGATGCGTGCGGCCAAACGTCTGCATTTGAACATCGGCCGACCAGCCGGTCTCAAGAGTAATGTGCGCGCGGCGCTGAGTGTTCTTACCCGTATTGTCGGCGTGCAGGCTGATCCCTGTTGACGCCGACGCGGATATGATCGCGATTCGTTTCCGCCCGTCCTGAAATGCCTGCATCTCGTGCTGCGAAGCCTTCTCCATCGAGACGCCCTCGACGCGTTTGACATAGCGGGTCTTTCCGTCCGCTCCGCGAACAAGCCGCTTCTTGCGCCCGGTGATCTCGGCAACCTTGTCGACACCGAAATAGTTGACGATTTGATCGAGCGGGTTATCTGGAAGCGACAGGCTTTCGAGCTGGTCAAGCAATTCAGCCTTCATTCGCTTTGCCTGTGCGCTCTCGACGGGGTTGCCATCGGCATCCAACACCGGAACCTTGATGATCTTCTTTGTCTGAGGATCGGTCGCCTCCGTGTAGCGCGCGGTCGGAAGGGCGTTGTCCACCAGGTGCGTGAGGATCTGCTTTGGAGAGAAGTCCAAATCGTCCAAATCACGCCCCGCCGCCATAGCGTTCGTTACCTGGTCCTTTGTCCGAGCCTCACCCGTGCCGTACAGACCAAGCACCACGGATTGGCCATCTTTCAGCGCGGCCTCAATCTGCTCGATCGCCGCAGGAACCTTGAGCGCCGTCAGGAACTGACGAAAGAACCGCTGCTCGTCATTCCAGAATCGCTTCATTGCCTGCGTGCGTGCGCGGCTGTCGGCGTTCGTGACCTGAATCGCCTTATCGAAGTTCTGAAGCACGACCTGCCAGCCGCGCGCAGCGGTGTCGTAGAGCTCGCGCTGCGAAGGCGTCAGCTTATGTTCAACCTCGCGATAGTCGACGCCCTTGTAAGACAGCGTCCGCGCGGTGTACATCCCCATCGCCTTCAAGTCGCGCGAGACCATTTCCATTGCGCCAACGCCGCCCGTGTCGATCGCATTCTGAAACTCCTGAAAACCACCCGGGAAACTCGTGCCCGGTCCCCACAACCCCAGCCGCACCATGTAGCCCATGTTCTCAGGGTCGGTTGCCCCGGTCGCCGAAGCGTAAACGATCCGATAGTCGGCGTTCGTCTTGTCTCCCTCCTGAAGCGCCACGACCTTCTGCCCTCGCTGGCTGGATTCTTTCTGACCGCTCGCGGTCGCGTTCTTGGCCAGGTGCGCCTCGTCAAACATAATCACGCCGTCCGTACCCAGCCAGTCGCGTATCTGGTCGAGCCTTTCGCGGCCACCTTTCGACCGGCTGATAAGCGTCGAGTACGAAGAAAACAGCAGGCCGTCTTTGAACTCGATGTCGCCCGACGCCGAAAAGGCGCTAATCTCGGCCAATGGGACCGCGCCGCCCAACGCCTTCAGGTCGCGATCCGTCGAGGGGACCAGGTCGTTGTTCACCGAAAGCCACAGAATGCGACGCCGCCCCTGATTCCAGTTGTCGAGCGCAACGCCTGCCAGAATTCGACCCTTGCCAACGCCCGTACCGTCGCCCACAAAGAAACCTGCCCGGTTGCCATTCGGGAGCCTCTGTTCGTGGCGCTGCCCGGCATAGGCCACCGCCTCATACTGCAAATCGGAGAGTCTGCCTTCGGTCAGAACGTCAGGGTCGAGCTTTGGCTTGTAGGTAATCTCAGGCGGATCAACGGCCGCCATCGAAGCCGACTCGACTATGTTGCCGGGATGTGGGAGGCCGCCCTTGAACTTGGCGGGACGGTAGGCGACAAAGGTTTCGCCTTCTTCACGTGGAGGCGCTACGGCGCGAACATCAGCGTTACCCGGGCGAATAGCTCGCTCGGCTTCAGATTGCGCAGCTTCGACAGGTCCAGGTCCGGATTCGCCTCGCGGAACAGGCGGAGCCCCTTCTGCGGGTCCAGTTGGTCGAGCTTCGTCAGGAGTTGGTCCGGGTCGTTCCCCAGTGCCGCGTACGACATCTCCTCGGTCAGTTTTGGTCGAAGCTTTTGGTTGTCCAGGGCGTCGGTCACCATGTCGCGAATCTCTTTCCACCGTGGCGGGACGTGCGGCGACGGGCTTGATTGCGGGGCGGTCGGCGATGACGGGTTTGAGTGCATCGAGTACACCTTCCAAATCCTTCGGGGCCGATTGTATCACATTCGAGAGCCGCGCGCTCAGGTTTTCACCCGGAGTCGGCCCGGTCTTGTCGATGACAATGATCTGGTTGCCATAGGTCGTCCCGTACTTCCCGTACTCCTCGCCGGGTACGGAGATGTTCGCTCGGACGTTGTAGTCCGCCAGAATGCGCCTCCACCACCCACCCATCTTTTCGCGATCCATCGCCATGCCTTCCGAGACAATAGCAACAAGCCTCCCGTTTGGAGCGAGCCGCTTCAGCGCGTCCTCGACGTGTTCGGCACCGTACTTCGAATCGTGTTTCGTTACACGTCCCCCAGTCGACGAAAACGGAGGATTCATCAGGATAGCGGTGGGCTGGATCTCGGCCGGGAGCAGGTCATCCAGAAACTGCGCATCAACGTGAGTCGTTGAATAGCCCTGCGCTTCAAGCAGCGCGCGCCTTCGCGGATCGATCTCGTTTGTACGAACCTGAGCGCCAACTGCGCGCGGCCACATGGCAAGTGAACCAGTGCCCGCCGAGGGCTCGACAACAAGGTCGTCCGACGTGGGCGCAAGCGCCTTGGCGGCGACAAAAGCCTCAGTCGGCGGGGTCGAGAATTGCTGAAGCTCGATCTGCTCGGTGGTACGGTCGACTTGCCGAGGAAGAAGCTTCATCACCTTCCGGATCTCGTGAAGACTCTGCTTGGGCTTACCCGCCATCAAGCGGTCCGCGCTTCCGGCCAGGTGCTGATTGACGGCCACCTCCAGCGCGTCGGCTGAGTCCTTCGGCCCGTAGGTCCCTTTCGCGCGCGTGCCCCCGAAAGCCTCGTCGGCGAGTTTCGTAAGCGTCGGGTTATCCTTGACGCCCTCGCCCGAAGCTAGCCGCGCCTTAATAGAGTCAATCAAGGTGCGCGTACCGCGTGCCAGATCCCGTGACCCTACATTCGCGGGCGCGGCTTTCGCGGCGGCATTCTGCCCGGCGGACGCGGGCTCAACCGCTGCTTTTGTTTCTGCATCGTGGCGTAGCCGATCCGCTCGGCCTCGTCCTTCGGCATCCCCTTCGCCTCGTAGCCCTCCGCTATATGCGACGCCGCCCGGTCCTGTTTCCGGGTGAATCTGCTCCGTGCTGGCATTGGCTTTACCTCCTAGTGGAATCTCAACAACGCTGCCATCCTTGCCGCTGAAGGCAACGCTATTGAGGCTTACTGTCTGGCCCTCAAGCGACGCGTCCCCGGCGTACTTCTCACCCTCGCCCGGCTTCACGTAAGCGAGCGTGACGTGGGGCTTGTACTCCGGATGCGTGTCGGTGTGCGGCAGCGCGTCCGCGATCTTCTTGTTGAGCCGGTGAAGGTCAGGCGAGTCCACGTCGATCTTCACGACGTCGTACTGATCACCGCCGCGCTGGGCGGCCGCTTCCTTCGCCGGGAAGATCGAGGTCCTGCCGAGCGTCACGGTTATGGGCCCCTCGCCGGCGAGCACCTTTCGAACCTTCTCGGCGTCGCCCGTGTGCAGGCCGTAATTGACCGTGATGTGAGGCTCGGTTTCTCGGCCGTCAGCGGCGAGGGCGCTGTCTGGGATCTTCGCTGCGAGGCCGGTCACTCGCTTGGCGACGGGCGCGGGGAGATTGACCTGCGTGCTTGAGAACTTGCGCTCGGGTTCGGCCGCTGTGGGCTTGGCTGCTTCTACTTTGGGAGATTCGGGGGGCTTGGCGGGAAAGGCCCGATCAAACTCAGGACGGTTCCCATACTGCGCTCTTAGACGTGCGAGCGTGTCATCAGCAATCTCAGTATAACCCTGATTCCTGTAAAACCCGACACTCTCTAAGTCGTCGAGGGCCGCGCGCGGTAACGCCCCCTTCCCTTTCTCCGCTGCTTCCGCTACGGGCTGAGCGGGCTGCTCGGCTTGTTGTTGCGAAACTGTTGCGGCCGGTCCCTCCAACTCGTGCAGCCGTCCAGCCGCGGCCAGCGCTTTCACTTCCCGTTTTGAGACGACGCGCGGATCGTTCGCGGTCGTCGAGCCCGAATAGTGGATAACACGAGAGCCGTCAGGCAGCTTCGTAACCGCCAGCCCCGACCCCGGCGCGGTTAGCGAGCCCTGAGTTTCCGGCAACTCCTCGCCCGCAGGCACCACAACCGCGCGTCTGTCACCCGCGCGCAACGCCTCAAGCTGCGCAGGAAGTGGCTCAGGTGACCCCAAAGGCGCAGCCCTCCCCGCAATTTGCGGGGTGCCGGCCACTGGCCGCTCCGCGCTTGGCGGTGCCACAGCATCAGCGGGACGAGCGGGAGGCTCCACAGCGCCAGGAACAACACGGCTCCTACCAGCAAGTTCATTCTGCACCTCCGCTCTAACCAGGTTGGGATCGACGCTTTCCATCAGCGGCGTGTGGACGATTGACGATGGCCCGATTCGAGATTCCGAAGCTAAATCTGGGCCACCTCGCGCGCTCGCAGATTCAACGGGTTGCGGGGCCAATGGCCCAACCGGAGTCTCGGGTGCCGAAATTGGGCCACCCGCTCCAGCTTCCGTCAACTGACGAGCTGGGCCAACTGGCGGCGCCGTGCTCTCGCCGGCACGATCGTATTCAAGCGCGCGCCGTCCCGCCTCTGCCTGTCGAAACTCCGAGAGCTTCCCTTTAACTTCGCCTGCCGCTCCGATCGCTGGCGCACCTTCAAGGGCGAGCAGCAACAAGCCCTGCTGGAAGATCTCGGGTGCGGTCATCTTCCGGCCCTTGATTCCCAACTCGAGCGCCGCCGACGTGCCGATGAACTGCGCCGCGTTGACGGCCCCCTGCGCGGTCAGTCCCGCGACGTTCGCGCGAAGGTGTTGCCCCAGCGCCTCGACAGCACGGTCGATCTCTACCTGCGAGCTTTCCTTGAGGCTGTCGGCGACAACGCGAGCACGAGCCGAAGCAACCGCACGCTCGCCGTCCGTCGTGGAGGCATCGCTTGCCAGCGCCTGAAGCTTCTGCAGTCGAGTGAGCCGCGTGGCGACTGAAGCCTCCGACGCCAACCCTTCCGCCGCGTCCGGAGCAAGCGCGCGCGTTACAGCCTGCCGCGCGAAGCCGCCCAGCGGAGAGCCCTGAAGGACGAAGAGTGGACCGGCGGCAATCAGGCCCTCGCCTAAAGCTTCGGTCGGTGAGGCTCCGCGCGCGAGTGCCCGGCCTGAACTGAGAGCCCCCATCGCAAGAGCCGGAACCTTTGCCGCCGTGATCGCCGGAACCGTCAGCGCTATGTCCGTGGCCCCTCGCACGAGTCCGGGAACGATGCCGGGGTTGCGCTCGCGCTCGACGTCGCTCGCGTGTTGCATCTCACGAGAAAGGTCTCCAGCGTGAGCCAGATCCTCCGACGAGTCTGGCGGGAGCCCGCGCTTGGCCCTTTGCTCAGCTATAAACTTTCCAAAACCCTCGATCGGTATCGCGCCCAGCGCCCCGATGTCGCCAATCACTCCGCTGACTGCTCCTGCGATCGGCTCGACCCCGCGTTTCAACCCTTCGACGACACCCATCCGGCTGCCGTCGTCGCGCGTGCCCATCACCACGTCGGCCGCTTGCTCGTACAACCGCCTGGGTAGCAACATCTTCGACCGGCGCGCCTGTTCGTTTGCATACGCGCGATTGGTTTCAGACTGCGGGGTCAGCGTGACAGGCGGAAGCGAGGTCCGATCCTTGGGTGCGAGCAGCTCTGAGAACTGCGGCGGAGGTGGAGCCCAGGTCGAGTACTTGCTTCGCGCGGAAGGCTGGGCGGTGGGCGTCGGAGCAGCCGTGGCGGCAACGGGGGCTTGGGCGGGGGGTGCCCACGTCGAATATCTGCTGCGCCGCGACGGTTGTGCCGGAGCCGAAGCGGGCGGCGCCGTCACCTGCGCGGGAGTCCCCGCGTTCGCAAAGAACGAATCCGGGTCGATCTTTGGTTTCAGCCCTTGCCGCGCGGCTCCCAGAATCTTACTCGTGTAGTTGCGCGTCTCAGGTATCCGCGACCAGCTCCCATCTCGAACACGGCCGAGCCCAGCGTTATAACCTGCAAGCGCCGCTTCATAATCATTGCCGGTTTCGTCGAGCAGATCGCGCATATGCCGCGCTGCCGCGTCGAGCGCTCTCGGCGGATCAGCGAGATCCTCTCCGCGCAGCCCGTAGCGCGCGGCCGTGTCGGGCATGAACTGCGCGATGCCGGCCGCGCCCTTGGGACTCTTGCGACGTCCGCTCACGACGTCCGGGTCGTAGTTGATCGACTCGTGCGCCATCTGGCGTTCGAAGATGTTAGGGTCCACGCCGTAGCGCGTGGCTGCTTCCCGCGCCATCGAGGGATAGTCGGGCGAGGTGCTCTTGAAGAAGTCCTCAGGCGCGACCCGAGGACGCAGTTGTTCTTGCGGGGTGCCCATTAGGGAACGATGTACTTACCTGTCGAGCGAAGATAGGAAGCGGCCCGCTCGGGCGTCCATCCGTTTGCGTCAGCGTACTGCCTCACCTGGTCGGCGCTGAGCTTTGTCTTGCCGCTCGCGCCGCTCTGCACCTGCGAGCGCGGTGTCAGCCTGCCGCCAGTCTTGCTGGTCAGCCTCCGCTCTCCGGTTTTGCGCGGCGCGTTCTCTCGCCTCCACTGATTCTTGAGGTCCTCGCCATCCTTCGGAAGCATCTCACCGCGCGCGACGAGACTGTCGATATGGGTTAGGTACGTCTGGGTGCGTTCGGCGTACTGCTCCGGGGTTTCACCGCCCGGGTAACCATACTCGTCTTGAGTGGTGACCGTCGTGTCCGCGCCGGTGTCCGGCGTCGGCTGCATCTGCCCACCCTGCGGCTTCGTAAGCGTCGGAGTGTCGTTCTCATCGTAGGTCACAACGCCGACCTCTCCCGTCTTCGCGTTGAAAAGGACGTGAGGCGTCCGGCCACCCGCGCCCGATCTCTTCGCTGGCGGAGTGTAGCCGGCCAGATACGAATGACCGACCTGCTCGGCAATCTGCCGGGGTATCGGCACGCCGGGATTTCTCGCCATCCAGTCGTTCAGCGTCTTCTCCTGAAGCCGTTCCTGCCATTCCTGGTTGTGACCCTGAACCTGCGTCTGGTGCCAGTCCGCGTTCAATCTCATCTGCTCGTCGGCCCGCCGGTTGTCGTCAACAATATTCGTCATCCCGAGTTCGCGGCTGGCGTCGCCCAGATACCTCTGTTGCCGCTGGATTGAGCGGGGCTCAACGTCCGTGCGGTACGAATATCTGTTGTAGGCGTCCCGGTCCAGCGCGCCGATCGCAAGGCCCTCCGCTGCCACGACCGGGTTCAGGCCGCTTTGTACAAGGAACTTTCCGCCGAGCTTCAGGTCCTGCATCAGCCTCTGTTTGAATCCGTGGGGACGGTTTGCTTCGATGTAGTCGCGCTCGCTTGGAAGCCGGGCGCTTTCGTCCTGATATCGCCCGTAGGATTGGGAGTAGGCGCGCAGGGGAGGCGTCGGCGCGCGACCTGGGTCCGTGTAACGCGGCTCGAACGAGGGGGCCGCTTCACTTCCGTGACCGGACGGGTCAATCGAAGAAACCGTTGGCGGCACCGGCTGGCTGTAGCGCGACGTCGGACTGCTGAGATACTCCTCCATGTCGCGCGGCGCGCGAGGGGCAAGGGGTAGGGGCTCAGGAGCTGGCGCGGCCGCAAGCTCGCTTCGGGGCACGAGCCGGAACTGCTCCTCGACACCTTTCGCCAGACCCGATCGCGGGATGAGTCGGCTCGCGGTGGGCGCCTCCTCAGCGTCTACCGGGATGGGCCTTGGCGTAAGGGTTAGGCCCGCGCTTTGATCTTCCTCTTGCGGACGCCGCGGGATGAGCCGCGAAGCCAAGCTTGCCAGACCGTATCCCATTACCGACCTCCGGATTGAAGTTGGGGCGTGAAGAGTGTAAGCGCGGGGTCAAGTGTCAACGATAAAACCGCCCGGGCCGATTTGGGCCGGCCCGGGCGAAGGAAGCAGAAGAGGTATCCTCACAATTGGGTATCGGGGAAACGATATCCGCCACTAGCGTAGCAGCCCCGTCAAATTCTTAGGCTGGCGCGAACGGTTCGGCCTTCAAAAGCATATCCGCCGCCGTCCTGAGCGCCTCGATCGCCGCTGACGCCAAGGCCCTTGCGTCCGCGTTCTTAATGTGCGTCACCCCCGTCCGGTTGAGTTCGTCCAACGTATCGATAGCGTCCGTGGCCAGCTTCTTCACCTCCTGGGCGTTTGACGAGTCGAAGTGGTCGTAAGGGGCGAGCTTCGAGTCGAACGTGTCACGCGCATGCGACACGTCGTCCAGTATCGCGTTCGCTGCCTTACGGTCCTCCTCGTCGAGTTGTTTGACGAGGGGCAACGCTATTCGCGCGGCTGATATTGAAGGCTTGGCGATGAGAAGGCCCTGCTTAAAGTTCTTTATCGCCGCCGTGCCCGGGGGATCGCCCGGCTGTTGTTTGGTGCAAGCGGGCAGGAGGGCCAGGATCACAACCGCAAAGCTCAACTTCACTCTTTTCAGAATCATGAAACTTTCTCCTTTTGGGTTACAGGAGTCCGGGTATGCCCGCGATGATCGCAAGCAGGCGGACCAGATAGATTCTCTTTTGCCACGTAGCCGCAGCTTCCGAGTATTTGCGCCACGCCTTCATCATTGCCGGGTATTCGTTGAAGCCCTCGGCTACCTTGCCGGTCGTTGCGTTCAAGTTCGCCATCGAGCCCTTGAGTTCCGCGAGGATCGCCGGAATGTTCTGATCTTCGAGGAGCTTCTTCGCCTGCCTGACGGTCAGCTTTCCCTCGTTTATCGCATCCGTGATAGCCCCGGCCAGTTCCGTCGTTCTCGTGTTGAAGGTATTCGCCAGCAGAGCCAGGTTCGGCAATATACCGCCCTCGCCGTTCAGAGACCGGTTGGTGTTGAGCGTAAGCGTTGCCACGTTGTCCGTGACCGCCTTAAGGCTGGCAAGGTTGTCGCCGACCTGGTTGATTCGCGCGATGGAAGCATCGGTCAGCCTGCCAGTGTTCTTGTCGAGATGGTCAATCAGGACGGTTAGCTTATCCTGCGACTTTCCGAGGTCATCCAGTCGCTGATTTATCTTTCCCGCATTAACCGTACTGAGCTTCGAGTTAAGCTCCTGGACAGTCAGTCTTAGATCGCCTATCACACCGGTCACGGCCGCGTTCGTGGCCCCGACCATGTTCTGAGCGTTACGAAAGCTCCATAGAGTCCACACGAGCATCGCCGCGACCAAAGCGACGAGGGCAAAGTAGCCCCACTCCCGATACACGATCGCGCGCTGCTTCGAGGTCTCCAGGTGTTCGCGAGTTAGATCATCGCTCATCGAAGGTGATCCTCTCGATCGGACCGCGATGCCAGAACTTGAACGTTCGGAGCACGTTGCCCTTCTTTTCAACGCCGGTCCCGCGCCACCACCGCCACCGTTTGCGGACCCGCGTTTTCTTCACAGGCTTTGCCGGCTTTTCGCTCATTTGATCTTTCCTTCCGACGGCGACGCGGCTCGCGTGACGGGCTCTTCAATCGTCGATTCGATCTTCTTTCTGCCGAGCGCCGCAAGCGAACCGGCCAGGTACGCCATTGTGAGTTCCACCTTGTCGTAGAAGCTCCAGAAGCTCGCGCCCGGCTCAATCCAAATCGCCAAGCCCTGCCGTGCCCAGTGGAGCCCGATTCGAACGGCGGTTGCGCCGGTTACGATTCGCGTCGCCCAGTTCAGGAGATCGGTTACTGTAAGGTGGGAGAAGTCAATCATCAGGACCTTCCCGCAATTTGCGGGTTCGAATTAGAGCGCCGCACCCGCGCCCCCGGCGAACGCCGCCACCCCTCGTCCTATTGTGTCGGCCGAAAACAGCCCGCCTTTGCGCGTAGCGTCATACATCGAGCGCTGGTAGGCGTTAGCCTGATCCACCGCCGACCGATACTTCAGGTCGTCGCGGAACCTGCGCGACCCCTCAAAGGTTTGCTCGGCGTCGTTGTACGCACCCCCGGCTGCCTGCGCATACTGCACGCCCGCGTTTTCGTTGAGCCTGCCAGTTAGTTCAGAGTCGAGAGAGGCCGAAAGCATCGGGTCAACTCCGAAGGCGAGGTCCTTGGACATCTGTCTGCGGCCCGTCGTATAGTCGGAAGCCGTCCGGGCGTTGATCGCCGAGATAACAGGCCGCAGGCGGCCCATCTCTTCGGTCCTTCCCTCTCGCGCGGCTATCAGGTCTTGCTTGGCGAACCTGCCTGCCTTGCCTAGACCAACATCGCCGGCTTCACCGATCGCGTCTATGTAGGGCTGAGAACCGCCCACCTGGCGGTAGTCGGGGCGGCTGCCCATGAACAAGTCCGAAATGAACGACATAAGCGCGAAGAGTGTAAGCCCGGCGTCAAATCCCCCGGCTTAGATATCGCCCCTGTCTTTCGCACGCGCGAGCCTTTCAAGCACCGGCTCGGCCGCGGCGACTAAATCACGGAGCAGCGCCTTCACGCTTTGACCTTTCATCGCGCGCGGCTCGGCGTGAATCGGCACCCGTTGCGAGTACGCATCGACCGTCGCGGTCGGGATGATCTCGCTTCGCACGGTGCAGGCGTCAGGATGAACCGTGTCAATGTCGAACTCGATCAGGCGTCCCGCCCGCAGGCTGCACTGGTCCGCGGGAAGGGCCCGAAGCTCGGCCGCTAGATGATGCACCCGCTCATGAAAGCGATCGAGCCTTTTCGCCGCCGCTATGAACCTCGCGTCAGTGACGCACTCGGCGTGCGTGTCCATCGAGACCATGCGCATCCCGCGCTTGTTTCGAACAGGCACGGTGATCCGGCGCGCCGGCTTTCCGCACTTACAGGGTACGGGACTGTATTCGAGTGTGATCGGCATCCTGCCTCCTAGAAGCTTGGGAATCGGGAGCTTGGATAGCTTCCCGGTCCGCCAAAATCGATTTCCGGCTGGGGGTAGGCGGCCGGATCATACACAACCGAAGGCGACGTTCCCGCCTGAAACCCCTCAAAGTACGCGCTCAGCAGCGACCAGCCGGTCGAGCCGCCCCCGCGGTACCCGTTATGAATCCTGAACTGCCAGACCGGAACAAAGCTCGACGACACGCCAACCGACTGGTTTGCCTTGATGCTCGGATTCCACATAACCTCGTTCTTGAACACGCCGTTGCTCTTCCGGTAATTCCTCAGCTCGATCCCGTCAACGCTGAACCAGTTCTCGTCCGTGCCGGGAAGGATCTCGATCACGTTTTTCGGGTCATCCAGGTAAACGCGCGCGGGCACGCCTGAGATGATCCCTGAAAGCGGGTTTTGATTCTGGTAGCCGAACGTCCCCCGGCTCATCATGTAGCAATCGCTGTTCGACGACGCAACCGCAACCGCGTCGATCGTCGCCGTCTTCGTCGCCGGGACGTAGCTGTTGATCCGGCGAATCTGGTCAACCGCGGCCTGCGCCGGAAAGTACAGCGCGTAGCCCGTGTAATCGTCGATTGTGTTCGGAGCCGCGCCCAGCTTGAATGTTGTCGTCGTGTGGCCCGTCCCGCTTTTTTCTCCAAAGGTCAGCCCCGCATGAATCTCATACGCCTGGTTATTGGCCGGGACCGAATCAAACCCTACCACTTGAACGATCTTTAGCAGCCCGTTGTAAGCGGTGATTCGCCGCACTCGATTGTTAGCCGCCTCCCCGGGAACATGCAGAAACATATCTTTGTAGGCATCTGTGACCCCACTGGCGAAGGCGTCCAGCACGAACGTTGTCCCGGTGTGACCAGAGCCGCTCGTGGCCGATCTCTCAAGCCTGATCGGGAGAATTGGAACTCCGCTCCCGATCCCATCCTCGATCGGACGCCCGATGGTCGAGCCGAGTACGGAAGTCCCCAAGCTCCACGGTCCCCAGTTGATCGCGTTCAGCACCCGCGCGTAGAAGTAGTATGTAACGGTCGAGATATCAGTGAGCGGGCGCTGGAACTCGAAGAATCCCGTGTGTCCCTTCCGGATCTTCTTCACGCCCTCAAGCCCCACGGTCGGATCACCCAGCGGCGCCGTCGCCTGCGTGGACATCACCACCTGGAACTTCACGAACGTCTGCACGTTGGTCGCCGGCAGCTCCACCTCGACCTTCACGTTGCCGTCGATGAAGGTCTGGCAGTCGGGCGCGATCGGAGCCCCGGGCGCAGCCGTATCGCCGTCGAGCGGCCCAGTCCCGCCGGTGGTGAAGTTGTCGTCAACCGTTCGCGTGTTCCCAACCTGCGATGTGAACTTCGTCCGGAAGATAAACTTCCTCAACCTCTTCAAGGCCAACTCGCCCCAACCGATGCGAATCTGGCCGCCCGTTTCCGGGTGAAACCGATGGCGGCGCAGGTTCTTTTCATCCAGAATGCGCCCGCTGATCGCGTACTCCTGCCCGGCTCCGGTGTTGACAGATCCGCTTACGCTTGCGTGCGTGTTGTCGGTTATGTTCGTAACCGTCACCGTCTGCCCACCCGGCCCGCCTACGATCACCTCGCCCAAGACGAGCAGGTCTGTCAGGAAGGTAGTGCCCGACCCGATCATCACCCCGGCGCTTATCTGCACGGTACCCGTCCCAGTTCGATACCGCCGCAGCTCGGCCGTGTCGAGCGCGATGGGCGGGTTCGGCTGTGTGGCGACGACGCTGACGTATCTCAGCGTGTCGTCGTAGGGTTCGGTCGCGTCGTACTGATAGGCCACGCCGGTAAGCTGGGGCAGTCCGGGTGTGTCGCTTGTGAAGCCGCCCGCGGTGAACGTCTGCGTCGTGTCGGGGAAGACGTGCCGCCTGCCCGACTCGGCGATCAACAGGTTCTGAACCCAATCGTATTTTCGGGCCGCGACAAATCCGTTGATCCGCATGTCCAGATGCGTTTGATTCTGCTCGTCATCCGAAATGTCGTGAGGCGGTTTGAGGGCATAGGCGCTCGCGTCGTTCGTGAGCCTGAAGCGTGGCGTGACCCGTGTGACCAGCGCCGTCTTCCAGGTGTGCGGCTGGCCGAATAAAAGCTCGAGCCCGGCGCCGCCCGTTCTGAACGCGCGATCGACGGTAATCGTTGCGCCGGCGACGTTCGTCACCTCGCGCGTCTGGCCGCTTACGATTATCAACATCCCAACGGTCACCTGCCCGACAAAGCTTTGCGTGCCGACGACGGTCACCGTCGAGTTGAGGGTGACCGAGCCCGTGTATGCGGTCAGGAGCCCGTTGATCGGCGCGTAGATCCTCACGACGACAAACGCATCGAAGGCTTTGGTGACCAGGTCGAAGTTGTTCTCGAGGATCAGCCCCGTGTCAGGCTTCGACGGGTCGTTCGGGAACATCGAGATTGAGTTCCAAGTGGTCAGGAAGTTTGCGTCGTCGGGCGGGTCGGGGTTTCGGGTCTTGCGGCTGTTAGGAAAGTCCCCCTTGGCGATTAAGGCAACGAGCCCCCAGCCGGTTGACGGCGTCAGTTCCTTGTCGAACGTGCCCTCGAAGTGATTGGAGTCGATTGCCGATTGGGGGATGTCACGCCACGTCTGTTCGCGATTTTTACTGGCTGGCTCCCCGGTCTGCCGGTAGATCGCCGTTATCCAATCGATTCCCGAGGACGGTGGAAGCTCGATCGCACATCCCGTGATGATGCCCTTAGGTCCGGGGGTCTGGCTTGTGATGAAGGGATTGCCCGGCGTGATCGTGGTAAGAGCGCGCCTGCGTCCGGAGCGCTGGCCGGCCTCCAATGCGACGACGCGGCGTTCGAGAGCGTTGTCAGCCTGCGCCATCACGTCAAACGAGGCGTCGCTCGACGCCCCGCCCGTCAGGCCGGTTCTGCCTTCTGTTTTCGCCATTAGCGGGAAAAGTGTAAGCGGGGGGTCAAGTGTGGTAGGATCGGGGCCAATGCAGGTTTCGACATTCCAAGCACTGTGCTTACTGCCGGACGGCGAGAAGTTTGTAGCCTTCCGCCCCTACTGGAGAGGCGAGAAGCAGACATGGCATCGATTCGAGATGAGCGTTGAGGAGGTGAGTAAGCTCGCCGAAGCCTCGTACACAAGCCGCCTCTGTCAAAAGAGGGGTATTGGCTACGTTCTCCCCTTCGGAAATATCTACCTGAAGATGGACCGCTCCCGGTTTCTTGCTTTCCTCGACGACAACGGCCTTGAGGTGGAGAGGACGCCCGCCGGGAGGCCGAAGATACGACGGGTAGCTAGCCGCGCCGCTTCCGTCCCAGATGATTCCAGCCCCTCTGAGAATTGAGGTAGGTCTGTTCTATCTGGCGGCTCTCGCTGAGTCCCTTTTGAACGGCGGGACCCGTGCGCCAGGGATGCGCGGACTTCTTCGGCTCAGGCAGCGCGGGCTCGAAGGCGGGCCACAGGAAGAGTAGCAACAGCCCGGCGGGTGTGTCCTTACGTAGCGTCTGGTCGGTCATAACTCCCAAAAAGCGTCTCCCAATAAGGCTTAACCTCTCTCCATCCGAATTCCCCCACCTCTGGATGTGCGGCTCTGAAGGCATTCGCGGCGGCTTGCCACTTGTTCATTTCCTCAGAAGCATCGCGAACCTTCTGCGTCTCCATGAGCCGTACATACTCGACATCTCCGCCCGTTGAAGTCTCACCCTTCCAGTCCTCCATGAATTTTGCGGCGAGCGCATAGTGAGCCCCGTCGTCAAGATACAGGTCGCCGGGTTGCGGATTGCTCTCAACCGCGCAGAGCGCGATGGTCACTCCATCAACTTGCCGAATACGAATCGCCACATGCCCCCTACAGATCGACGTAGGTCTCATCAACATTCCCGTGAACCCCGATTGAATACGCCCTGCCGCCAGCCGGGATCGCGGAGCGCTCCATCGAGAGGTTCTTCAGCCTTTTTACGTTGCACTTCACTTGCGGCTCAATATGCTCGCTCCCCGTCGCGTCAGCCTGCGTATCGAGGGCCGTGCCTGCATCCAGATTGCCGTACAGCTTATTTGTGCCGGTGTCCTTCATCACGCCCTCGTAGCCGAACACCGCTTTCCTGTGCCGCGCGTTCCCAAGCGTCAGCCACGGCGACCTGGCCGAACCGCCCCCCGAACTCGACCCCGAATCGAAGGGCTTCACCGAGCCATCCGAAAATTTCAAGTACAGCTTTCCACCGATCGTAGCAGCCGTGTCCACCGCGCCCGGTAGATCAAACTTGGGAGCCCACTCGCCACGCCCGCGCATGAAAGCCTGAGCGGTCGCGTTCGGACCGTCGCAAACAACAACCGCGTCCATCTTTGGATAGTAACCCAGTACCGCCGTCGCCGGGTTGATGTCCTTGACGTCCGGCCTCACGTCATCCGCCCAGCTCGTGTCCGGAGTCTCGCTTCCGTTCGAACGCACGAGATACCCGTCGCCTGAATCCGCGTAGATTTCCGCCTCGATCATGCAGGCGGCGCTTTCGTTCAGGATTCCGACGTTCGGCCAGAAGGCTCGCACAAACACCGGCCCCGTCTCGTCACCCGACAGGATGATCCCCTGAACCGAATGCCGGGTGAACACTGTCTGCCAGCCGTTCCCCGGACGGCCGTCTACTCGAACTATCGGCTCAGCCGGGTTCAGGAAGCGCGTAAAGCTTGCGGGCCAACCAAGACGGCCCGGAAGCGAGGGGCTCACGCCCGCCCCGCCGTAGCTTCCGAGCGGACACATCACCGACCCGAGTGTCGTCAGGTGAGTCGCGGCGGGCGGAGGCGCAAACTCAAACGGGGCGAGAATCGAGGAACTCTCAAAGTCGTAGTATTCGATCGCGATCGAGTTTTGCCGGTTGATGCTCAGGCTGTCGGTCACCGTGCCAAGCTGCGAAGAGTCGAACTCGATGCGGAAATACCAGGGTCCGAGTTGGCTCGATCCGCCGTCCGAACCGTAGACCGCCCATCGCTTTCCGTCTCCGGGCGTGGCGATACCGTTCATATCGATCAGCAGCCGGTTGTGATTGGCCGTCACCGCGTTCGACGCCGGCGAGGCGTTTGATTCTTCACCCGTCGCGGATCTTACCTGGGTGATCTTGATCGAATAAGTGCCGAGCGGCTTCTTCCCGCTCTCGTTTGTCAACCTGAGTGTTGGCGCGACCGGAGCCGCAAGCCCAGCCTGAAACAGCACGGCGTTGAGGATGAACTGCAAGGCGCTTGAAGCCGTGGCGATCGACGACCCGTTGCGATAGACGGCGCCGCTCCCAACGAACCAGGTCGAGTCTCCGCGGTAGAGCAGAACCGTTCCGGCCCCGACCCCGCCCGGCGAGGCGTCGCTTCCAAGCGGCACCATCAGCCCAATCGCCATGTTCGCAATCGACCCGCCCATCCCCAACCAGCCCTCGACGTATTCGTCAAAAATCCAGACATTTCGGCCCGAAACGATGACCGGGATTGGCATAGGGATGGGCTTGCCCGCCAGCTTTGGGAGGTACTTTCCTCCGAAGAAAATTTCAATGTCGAAAGGTCTACCCATTGGCTATCCGCTCGGCGTGGCTCAGAACCGCTGCATCCCCGGCTCCCTCCGCCGCCTGCCCGCGCGCCTCGCGCAGCGCCACAACATCAGCAGGCAGCCTCTCCGTTGCGTTCAAGTGCCCGCATGCGCACTTCACAAGATCGACGAACCTCGAAAGCGCTGGGACATAGATTCGCCCGGCGATCGATTTATCGGTAGCCGGGCACTTGCAATGGTCGTGATCGTCTCGTGCCACGGCGCGCCCGAGCTCGGTAATGTGAGCCAGTCGCTTCGAACGCGGCTCGCAAACAGCCAGCACACTGTAGGCGTCACCCAACAGCCCCTGCCCGATCATCGCGTCCGCCAGGTTGTTTGCCGTCGCCCGGATGCGCCGCTCAAGCTCGGGCTTCGTGAAACCCCGCTTACGCGCGGGAACGGGGCGCAGCGCCTTCAGCCGGTCAAGCTCCGTGGAGTACAACTCGCTTCCGATGCGCGCGTGATTCAAGCCAGCCTCTTCGTCGCTGAGCCGCGCGGCCGTCCCGTGAAGCGACATCAGCCTGTCGCGATGGGCAAGGTCTTTCTTTCGTTGTTTGAGGGTGAGGGGTCCGCCCTTCGCCAGCTCCGGAGGCAGCCCCTCCACTTCAGGCGGGAACGCAAACGCGGCAGGCTGTGACTTGGTCTTCGTCAACGGTTATCACGACTCTTCCAGTGCTTCGCGCAGTGCGCGCACGCATCGAACCCTGCGCCGATCGCATCCCTTCCGCGCTTGAATTCAACGCGGTTATCGGCAGTGATAGCGTCGAAGTTGCACTCGGGCTTGTGCCGCTTTACCGAATGGAACTCCTTCGTGCTCTTGTTGCCGACGTAAACCGGCTCCACCTTCCTTGCCATATAGATCACCCCTTTGCCTTCATCAGGCCTGGCACGATGCCCACAACCAGGTTGACCAGGTCCGGTTTGTATTTGTCCTTCAACGCCGCAAGCGTCGGGATCGCGATCGCGGTCGCAAGGATGTCACCCACAAGCGGCCCCTGAACTGCGGCCGGCGGGCTCGTCCAAATCTTCCCCTGCTCGACTGCGAACAACCCAAACTCTGCGCAGAACTGATAGGTGAATGCCGCGCGGCCCGCTACCATCACAAGCTCGGTCGGCGTCAGGTCCGCCTTGGTCACCCTGCTGATGTAGCCCGGCAAAAAGTCAGCCGGCACGTCCACAGCCCCGTCCGCGTCAAGCGTCAACGCCTGCTCTCGCTCGAAGTCTTTGGCGTGCGGGCCGTGCGCCTGCTCCTCGGACATCTGGCGAAGCGCCGCCCGTGCGGCAATTTCAATCGTGCGAGCCGGGATACCTGAATCGCCCGCCTCGTCGCGTACGCTTCCTACCAGGTCCGGCAGTGTCATCTCAGCGCACCCCCGCTGTTACCGCTTCGACCGGCTCCGCCTTCTGTCGCTCTGCCGCAAGCTCCTGAAGCGCATCGATCAATCGGTCTTCGATCTGCGCGGGCCACGCCCCAAGCGTTGCCACCTGAACAGCCCTCACCAGAAGCCCCGGTCCGGCAGCAAGCGCCCCGGCCGGATAACGCGTGTAAACGCCCTTATCGCCCACCGCCGCGTATGCCAGCAGCGAGTCAGATCTCGCCGACCGCAGGGCCGACACGGACGGCAAGATATCGAAGCCGAGCCCAACGGCCGCGTTGACCGTCGCGTGCTGAATGTCGTTGCAAACAGGGATGGATTCAGGCAGCAGATCGGTGTCGGTCGAGAAGCTCGCCTTTTGCACACCCTGCGCGTCAGCCGCGCCCAGCGTCAGGTTGTAAACGTTCTCGGCAAGTGAGCGATGTCCGGCCTTGTACGCCTCACGCGCGGCCCGGTGACGCGCCGAGTTGATCATCGCCTCGATTTCTTCCGGCATGATGCCGGTCTGTTCGCGAGGCCCGATCCGCGATTCTATGTAGGCGATTGCTTGATCTACTGTGATGGGGCACCTCTCTGCTTGCGGATATACTGCTTGAACCCGGCCGAATCAAAAGTACACCACTTGGCCTTTGCGCCCAGTCGTCCGTCGCTTACGATCGTAAGGTCGTCATCATCGCCAACCTGCGCCAGTACGACGTGCCCGCTGCACATCTGGTAATGCTCGCAGGCGTACCCTTGAACCTCGTCGCTCGTCGCGTGAAACGGCAGCGGCCAAGCAACGCGCTGATAACGCGCGCACCCGGCCAATAGAAGAAGGCAAGCTATAGCGAGAACGTTCCGTCTCATCATTCGTCCAGTCCCGCCGTATATCGCTCTCCGACGTGGCGTACTCCCGGATGAGCCTTCTCGTCATCGAGAACATCACCGCACGTCTTCGGATCGGAACAGCGCACCCACTCGGCCTTCACAGCGCTGCGCGTCAAGACCGCCTCCTCGAGCGCGTGCTCGCAGGTGATCCAGAATCCGTTCCCGTTGCAGTTCACGATACGCATCAGGTGAGATTGCAGCTGATCGCGTAGCGCGGCGGCGGCATCGACGGGCTCCTCGGTATCCTGACTCTGGGCGTCGCCCAGGGACGTGCCCGCTTTACGCATCCTCTCTTCGTCGGCTACTTGCCGCGCGGCATCGGAGTCTGCGTCTTCGTCGTCAGCATCAGCGTCTTCTTGATCGTTCGTGAACACACAGCCGCAGTACGGACAGGTGACCGACGAATCACTTGCGGGCGGAGGGGTAGCCTTAGCCGCAGAATAAGCCTTTTGCGCCGTGGCGGCCGCTTGCCCCAAGGCGAGCCCCGTTACCAGAATTCCGATCGCAAATAACAGAATCCCAACTGACAGTACGTTAATCTTCATCGCACCTTTCCCTTTCTCCGGCTCTTCACCGGCTTTGAACCTTCCATAGCACCGAGCACCTCGAGCGTCGTGCCCTTGTCGCGGCGCATCTCGCAAATGCGCACCGGCCCGACCAGCCAGCAAGCGTTCGCCTGGTCGTAGTGGACACGGTCAACCAGGACCAGACCCTGCCACGAAACCATGCGGACTTCGTCGCCAGCATGCAGCTCGATACCGTTCTTGTCGCGCAGCCCAAGTCCTTGCATTGCTAGTTCCGCCCTTTCTGCGGTTTGGTAAAGCGGCTCTTGCGCTTGTCGTAGTATCCTTGCCGTTCCGCCTCCTCGACGTCGGTGTCCGTGGCGGGTTCTTCGCCGCGCCGGATCATCTCTTTCACGCGCAGGCTTGTCAGCAACTGGCGATTCCGAGCGGCATCCGACTTGTGCATCATCTCGCCCGTCTCATCCGGGCCAATCTGGTCGCTCGCGTTCACGTCCATCGTGCCAATGCTGCCAACCCGAACGGGTTTCTTTTTCAGGTCGTCTCGGTAAGCCATCCCAATCCTCCCACCCCGCAAATTGCGGGGTGACTACGGCGAACAGAACCACGCGATCAGCCCCGCGACGGCGGCAAAGCCGAACGCGACGGCCGCCACTCTTCTGTCTTTCGCTCGCTGGTTCATTAAGCCACCCGCTCCATCTGCTGATAGGCAACGACTGGCGGTATCTGCACCTCGCCCGCGCGAATCATCTGCGCGCGCATAACCCACTGCTGCGCAAAGTAGCTGGCCATTTGGATCCACGTGTCCATCTTCGGCGTGCACATCGAAAGCAGGCACGCGACTGTCGCGTTCGTCAGCTCGTCAGGCGCTTGCGGCGCCGCGCCTTGGGCAAATCGAACAATCTTGCAGACGGCCGACGTCCCATTGTGACGGATGATCCGGCCGCCCTCGATGTCGTAATACTTCCCGATCGACGTGCGCGAAAGCGGGTCGCTCGCAAGACGCTTGAAGTAAGTGGCCGGTCTGCGGATCGCGTCCGTGCTGTCAACCTGCACGTTGAGCACCTGGTAAACGACGCCGCCGCCCGAAGCGGGAGTTATGATCGCATTGTCGGCAAGCGCTCCCGAGATCGTAGTCAGGCTCTGCAGCAGCGGGTTGCCGTCGCTCTGGCCAAGCGTCATGCAGACTTCCGCGTCGGCGTCGAGCGCGAAGTTCGCAAGAAAAGCGTAGGGGAACTTTTTCGGGTCATCTATCGCCCCGATAGTCGAAGCGTCACCCGACCCCGCGCCCGTCGAGGCGTTCAAAATCACGGCAGCCTGCTTCACTAGATAATCGACTGTTGCTGACATCAGCGCCTCAGGTTTTCACGCGTGCCGCCCTGCTCGGGCGGAGGCGGACTCTGCCTGCGCGGCTTCTCACGCCCGGGCTTCTTCTCGGAGCGCGGCTTCGCCTTGCGCTTCACCGTCTTCAGCTTCCCACCCCGGTTAGTTTCCATCGTTACACCTCTCCGATGATCGGACCGTTGCCGCTTCGCATAGAACCCCCGCGGCGAGTTTCGTTGAAGGCGCGCCGGTGTTTGGAGCCCGCGCCCGGATCTTTCATCGCCCAGTTCATGAAGACCTTGCCGAACTTCTGGCGCTGCTTCTCGATGTTCTGCTCGTACCCTTGGGCAACGTCCCGCGTGTAGATCTTCCTGATGTCCGGAGTGCAGGCGTCAGCGGTTTCGATCACCACGTAGTTGATTGCCTGCGAAGGCAGGAAGGCATTCTCGGCCAGGCCCGGCCTGCCGTAGCCCGCGGGGTCATACCAAACGCGGAAAGTAGCCGCAGCCGCAAGCGGTTGATTGAACCTGATCACGGGATTGCCGGTCGAGCCGTCACGATAGAGCACCGCCGCAAGCTCAGGCAGGCTATTAAGCTGGCGCATATCCGCGATCAGTGGAACGGGCGTCGTTCGCTCGATGCCGGTCGCGCGGTCTACGGTTTCAAGTCCCAGCGGCGTGCCAAACAACTCAATCTCGCCCATGTCCTTCTGTTGTTCGCCGGTCGAAAGCGCGACCTCGGCTTGCTTCAGGTAGATCGTGCGATCGGATATGGCGACCATCTGCTGAATCAGGTCGAGCTGCGCCCAGTACTTCGTGCAAACGACAGTGGGCGGGAGTTGGGCCTGGTCTGGACGCCCCAGCCAGTCGTACACTGCGCTGATCGCGCCCCGTGTGGTGAGTATCGCAGCCGTCATAACTACTCAGACTCAGGATGAAAGCGACAACGGCCGGTTCCCGGATGATCGGTTCCTGACCCGGCCGGCTGCGTGCAGTTCCCCGAGCCATCGGTCTTCGGCGCACCGCACTTGGCGGCAAACGGCGTTTCGTCCTCGTCTTCGACCGGAATAGGGGTTTGGAGCGTGCCGGTCGGTTTCTGGTCTTCCGCCAGCGTTTCCGGTAAGGCCGAAGTCTTGGCGGTCGTCCAGTTCTCCGCGATCGGAGCCTGGTCCTGCGGCGCATCTGGCGGAGTTACCTTGAAGCCCTGAGAAAGCAACATTGTCAGCACCTGGCTAAGCTCTGGCGGCAACTGCAACTGCGCGGCAACGGGCGCCGCGGCCTCGTAGCCTGCCCGCACGCGCTCCGCCTGAGCCGCAAGGCCGTCCGGCGCTTCAAGCCCCAGCTCCTTGGCGAACAGCCGTAGCTTATCTGTTACCTTCGACAGGCCCCCACGGCCCCCTGGCACCATCGCCTGTTGCATCTCGGAGCGCTGGTCCGCGTAGTAGGCGCGCAGGAAGCGTTCACCGTTCGCGCACGACAAGAGCAGCTCCTTGCGAACCGAGGTCACAAGTTCTTCGGGAACGGTTCCGGTTGACATCCGCCAGCCCTGCCAGCGTATCCCGTCCGGAAACTGCGGCATGTTGGCAATGTCGAATCGCTCAAGGTGCTGATGCAGCTCAAGGATCCCCCCAACCTTCGGAGGCAAGAGGACCTGTTCGACCCATCGCGCGACTGGTTCATCGACACCCGTCAGCCGGGCAACGACAATCAGCCCGCTCTCGAGATAGGTGCGCGTCGCAAGGCCATAGGCGATGTCCTGGGCAAAGGCCGACTCCTGTCGCTTACCGACCGTGAAGGGCTGGCCCATCTCGCGCTCGTCGTCGCCGACTTCTGCCGCATCGCCCCCGATCGGCGCGCGCGGGTTCATCCACGCCTTGTCCTGAACGAGCGTAAATCCGCCGCGGCGGATGATTCGCAGCCCCGTGTTCATCACCGTGTGGCTGACATCGAGACCCCCGCCCGGGACGTTTCCGGCCGAAAGATCGACGGGCAAAAACAGATAGTGAATCAGCGACTTGTTGACTTCCTGTTGTACGGGGCGCGAGCGCCCCCAGGCTTCCTCTGATCGTGATTGCGCGTTTGCGCTCATACGGTTGCTCCTTTGGGTTGGTCAGGCTCGTAGCCTTTGACAAATACGCGAGCGGCCTCGCCCTTTTCAGCCTCGCTTCGCCAGTGCGAGTAGAGATTATCCTCCAGCTCGCCGATCCTGTTGGCGTTGTAGGCTGACTTCCGAGCCGCCATCTCTTTGTTTAGGTCGTCGAGCTCGTCGTCCACGTCGCTGAACTTACGATGTTTTCGCCGCCAGTAACACTCAGCGACCAGTTCAAGCCAAGCGGCGTTGGGCTGTGCGCCGGCGGGCCGCAGTTTCGTCAGATACTCGTAGCGGCCCGACCTCGGGAACGGCCCCATGACGTCTTCGCGTCCGCTAACAACGTTGCCCTTTCCGTCGGCGCCGAGCAGCACACGGTGGCGCTGCATCGCTTCGGTGTACTCCTTCATCTCGGCCCGATACGTGGCCGGGTCCTTCATTTCGCCCGACTGTTTGAACGGCGACGGCGCCTGTTCCCAGTCGGTCTCTTCGGATCGATAGCGAATGCTGGTCTCCCAGTACTCCTCTGCCTCGCTTACGTTCATTCCTGGTGGGGTGAAGTGCTCGGCGGGTTTCCACTGTTCGATGTAGAAGTGTGGATCGCCGAAAAAGCGGCTCGTCTCTTTCACATACCATATCCCGGCTGGCGTCTGCTCTTCGCGCGTCACGATATCTCGAGACATCACGTAACGGGGCACACGCCGCATCACGCTTTCGCCCGAGGTCTCCCGAACCGCGCGATTCCAACGAATGTCCATCCCCCAACGGCAAACTAGAACCGGACGACCGTCCGGGGTGCGTCCGCCGATCTTTGCCAGTTCGCGTTTGAATGACTTCGGCACCTTGCAGGGCGCAGGATAGTAAGTGAACGGGGCGTATCTCTGACCTTCGCGGGGTGTAAAAGGTTCGTCGAGAAGGGTGTCGAGTTCTTGAACCATTGGGGCTTAAGGCAGCGGGCAGATCGGTGTAGATTCTCTCAATAGCCGACCTGCCCTTTCGGGGTTTCAAATCGTTAAGCGGCAGCGGCGAGCGCTTGATCAGCATACCGAGGCCAACCGCCCAAGTCCCGGTCGCACCGGGGCAAGTCGGGCAGACCCGGAATCAGAGACGCGGTTGCCGAAAAGTAGGTCGTTATCCAGACCTGGAAGGCGAAGCTCGTACCCGCGCCAAGAGTTGCTACCGCGCGTATAAAGCTTCCAACCGCAGCCGCTGGAGCCAGCCTCAAGCTAACAGCCGAAGTGGTCACTTGCGCGAACGCGCCGGACGCGATGTCTGCCCAGATCACACCGTCCGGTGAGTCCTGAAGCTTTACGTCCAGCGTAACCGTTCCACCTGAACCCGCCGCGGAGCTCAGGTAGGCAATTACCTTGTTGGCCGGGCTGTCTTTGAGGTTGATCGATCTGCTGTTGGCGGTGGCTGTCCTCGTTGCCAGCGGAAAGAGATAGTCGGATCTCTTGCTCGTCTGCGCGCTCGCCGTGGGTCCGCCAAAGGGCAAAGCCACAAGCGCCATCACAATCCCGAGCAAGGCCAGCTTCGTTTTCGAAAGTGTCTTCATCGTCGTTTCCTCCATAGCGTTAGAAGCGAGGGGAGCCGGGCTCCCCATTGCTCGGGTTACTAGAAGCCCTGGACGTCGCCCTTGATCGGGAGACCTTGCCAGATCAGGTTGATGATTCCACCGTTGCGCGAAATCTCGGTGTTGCCGAGCTCGAGCAGGGTGTTGATGTCGAACGTGTACTGCCACAGGCGCTGACCCGAGGAGTTGTACACCTTATTGAGCAACTCGCCGGTGTCGTTGACCACGCTTGGAGCCTTCGCCGCAAAGCGCTGGAAGGTGCTCTTTGTGATAAGAGCCGCGCGCGTCTGATCGGCATCGACGTCCTGATAGATCACTCGCCCGTTGTGCCGGATGACGGGAAAGCCCAGATCAAGCACGCGATCGCCCGCGCCGAACCGCTTCACAACCCCGACCTCCGGGGTGTTGTAGCCGAGCTTTCGATACCCGTTGACCTGAGTCGGGGCCATAACCCAGAACATCCCTTCGAGCACTTCTTCTTTGCCCGCGCGATACACAAGCCCGGCTTCGAGCTTGTCCATCAACATAACCGAAAGCGGCCCGTTGCCCGCGTCGTAGATCGGCGGGTTGAACTGCGGATACGTTGCCGTTGAGACGTTCTGGTAAGTCCGCGAGCCCGTCGCCAAGTGGTGCCAGAGGCCCTTGGGAACGTTATTGTACGTCCCGTTCCAGATGGCGATGTCCCCGGCCACGATCGACGTGGCGGAGATGTTATCGACCACCGTGTCCTCTTCGTCGTCGGCAAACAGACCGATGTTCGCGCCGGTTTTGCCTACGAGATAAGGTGTGGTGACCGCAACGGCGGCGATGGTCAGGCTGTGCGCCGTGCCGTCAGCCGGATCGACGATCTGATACTGCCCGCGAGACAAAAGCTGCGTCGCTCCGACCGGTTGGTCGAAGGTGATCGTCGCCGTAACGGCTGGCGCTGCGGTGACAGTGGCAAGCTTGCCCGACCCGTCCCCGTGGAACATCAGGTTGAGCAGCTTGATGAAGGTGCTCATGTCCTCTTTGATCATCGGAGCCCAACCCTTGATCAGGCTCTTCATATCCGTATGGAGGACCTGTCCCGAGAAGGCGCGGGTGATTGCGAACTGAGCGAAGGTGACTTTCGAGCGAACGCGCTTGGAAGTCGAACCGCGATGGAAAGCCCGGTCAGAAGTGCTCATGCCCTTCATGCCAGGATTCCCCTGAACAACGTTTACCCACTGAGCGCCAACATCGCCGACGAACTTATCGCTCCCGTCGTCGAACATGTTGAAGAACATCGCTTCCTCTTCGTACTGCTTGTACATGTTCTCGTCGAGGATTTCGCGCGCCACGACCTGTGACTCAGCGGACCCGTAGAGGTACTGTGGCATAGATTATTCCCCCTAAAAGAAGTCAGGTGTCAGCCTGATGGTCCTGAAAAGCCTTAGCCTACGGGTGCCGCGGGGTTGAGCTTCGACAGCTTGGAATCGATCTGTTGATCGAGATTCTCCCACGCCTTACCGCCGCTTCCGGGCGGTGGCGTAGCGGGAATCGTCGAAGCAGCCCCGGAGCCTGGTCCGCTGATCACAACACGCTGTGAAGGGTTGGCAGTTACGGGAGGAGCCCCGGCTGCAACTGCAGCCTTGACCTTTCCCCCGCGTGCGGCGATGCGTTGCTTGACGAACGTCCGAGCCAGCGTCTTCAGCGTTCGGACCTGCTCGCGCGCGCCCAGCTTGTCCCCGGCTATGTACTTGGCGCGAGCCTCATCGTAGAGCCTCGTGAACGCCGGGTCGGTGTCGGTGTAGTCGTTTAGCCGCGCTTCAATGTCGGCCGTAATGTCGTCATTCTCAGCCTTGGCGGCGGCAGGATCTACGGCGGTCGAAAAGGACACGACAGTAATTTCCTTATCGATCTCGCCCTTGATTTCGGTGGCCAACGCATGGGCGCGTTGCCCGGCTTGTTGCCAGACCGCCGTCTGGCTTTCGAGGCGCAGGCGCTCGCGCTCCTGTTCACGGTAGCGATCGAGTTCCGCCAGCCGCTCCTCGATGGTTTTGATCTGGCCGTCTCGGGCCTGCGCAGCCGCAATGAAGTCGAGAATCGGCTTCGGCAGCTCGTCGTAATCGTCGGGATTGAGCGCTGGCAAGCCGCTCGCTGCCGCCAAGTCCGCTCGCGAGGGCGGCGGGGTCACGGGCGCAGCGGCAGGGGCAGCGGGTCTTGGAGCGCCGCCGAGCGCGGCCTCACGCATTCGAGCGACACGCCCCCGCGTCGTGGGGTCCTCAATCTGATTGGGATCGAATCGCGGGCTCAGCAGCTCGTCAACGTAATCCGTGATGTGGCGGTCGAAGAAGCCCCACGCGAGACGCGACAGTCCGTCCGTCCCGCGATTCTCTTCCACCGCGTTCATGAAGCCGTCAGCGTCGATCACCGGCGCGATTAGCGGCTTGCCTACCTTCTCGAGCCAATCCAGCTCTTCCAAGCCCCCCACTCTTTCGATGGCCGTGCGGTAGGCAGCCTCATCGACTACCTCTTCGGCGGGCGCATCGGGAGCGGGCTGGGGTGCCGGCGCGTCGGGCTGAGCTTCGGGAGCCGCAGGAGCCGGAGCGGGCGCGTCAACAACGGGAGCCGGTGCAGGCTGAGCGGGGTCGGATTGAACAGCGGGTGCGGGCGCAGGAACCGGCGCGACAGGCTGCGCAGTCACGGGGGCCGGGGCCGCTGGGTTAGGAGGGTCGGCAGCGGCGGCGCCTCCGCCCATCTTCTGGTCAACAGCCTGATCGATCGCGTCCGGATTCCAGCTCATAAGGGCCTCTCAGCGTGGTTAGTGTTAGCCGGGGGTCTGCGTCCGGCCGTAAGTTCGCAGCGAGCGCGAAGAGTTTAGACCCGGCGTCAAGTTCCGCTTCCCGCAATTTGCGGGGAGGAGCCGGGGTTTGTCTGTTCCTATAGGGGCGGGCCTTGGGGGAGGGAGGGGGACGCTAGTTCACAAGCCCAAGCTTGTAGGTCGTGCCTCCGATGTTCACCTCGATATACCCAGTGGTGTCTAAAGACACTGTCGCGGTTTTCTTTGCGCCGAGCTTCCAAGCTGGGCCCTGCCCACTCGTTGAATCGACCGTCGATAGCGATCCGAGCTGTACGGTGTTGCCGCTCGGGTCCGTGTACCAGAGGTAAGAGCCGCCGCTCTCCTTGAAGATCAGGAACTGCTTCGAGCCGGTCTCAACGCCGATCGTGGTCTCGGCGGCGCCAGCCTGTTTGAACTGGAAGTACGTGGCCCCGTTCGACACATCCATCACGGTCATGGCGCGATTGGTCGAAGGTGCGACTCCAACTCCGAGGCGGTTAACCACCGACCAGTTGTTGTTCGAATCGGTGACCAAAGAACTCGCCCCACTGACCGCGGTTCCCGCAGTGGCGTAGTAGGCAGCCTGGTACTGCGATCCGCTGTTGACTGTTCCAGAACCGCCGCCGCCGCCCCCGCAGGCAGACCCGTTCGTCGTGATATTCCCGTTCGCGTCGAACTTGGCACAGTCGTCAGTCGCGGGGGCCGAGCCCGCATAGCTCACGAACTTCGTGGTGTTGCCCTGAACGGTGCCGACTGAAGGCGCTGCGCCTGCGCCGCCGCCGATCATCGGCATATTGGCCGTCAGCGCGGCAGACGAGGCCCACGCGCTCGAACTTGAAAAGTAAGGAACGCCGCCGCTAGTACCCGCGACCGTCAGAGCCAAAGTGCCCGACGTAGTAATCGGGGAACCCGCGACCGAAATCAACCCACCGGTAAAACTTTGGCCGACGCTCGAGACACTGCCCGGCAGAGCGGCTAGATCAATCTCCGTCCCGTCTCCCTTCTTGAAATACAGGCTGCTCGCCGTGCCCGCTCCCTTTGCGTAAAGCCGACTGACCCCGCTTGCTCCGGCCGGCGCAGTCGAGCTCACGAACTCTTCCCACCCGGGCAGGTAGATGTTGGCCCCCGAATTCAGGTGTCCGCCGCTGATGATCGGCCCATTTGAGGCGGTGAATCCGCCAGCAACGTTGACGTTACCAGGGAACGTATTCTTTTGCGCGAGCCCCATCGCAGCCATCTCAGTCGCAATCCCAACATCCCTCGTTCGAATGATCGTTGGGTGCACAACTTCACCGTAAACCTGAACCCCAACCTTGGTGCTCCAGGTCGCAAAGCCATCCGTGCTCTCGCTGTAATAGATTCCCAGCGACGGATAGTGATCCAGGTAGACGCGCCATCGGTTCGTGTCCATCTGGACCAGGTTCGCTCCCTCCATCGCACTGCCCCAGCCAGCCCAATCAGTGCCGCCGTGCGTGACGGTGCAACCGCTAGTCAGTGTCGTGCAGGTCAAATATCCCACATAGCCATCGCCCGGCTGGACGCTGAAGAAAATCTTCACACCGCTCGCGCCATCTGGGACTACGAACGGATCAATCATACTCGGCAGGCTTGTCCCGGTGATCTGAACCGGCGAGGACCACGTGCTCGACAGGTCCGATGTTGTCGGATGAATCTCAAACAGTCTGAATTCCGTCGCGTCCGTGTTTCCGCCAGCGAAATAAACGTGCACGCTGTCGTCGCGAGGATCGACGAACCATTCCGGAGCATACGTCCGCTGAACGAAAGCATCTCCGCTGGTGTCCACATCCTGAATGTGCGTCCAGTCGCTGCACAGATGCGGACTGGAAATCAGCGCAAAGTTCTTCATCACCGCGAAGGCCGTCGTGTGCACGATCCAGTTTTTGCCACCGCGAATCATCATCGACGGATCGCGCAGGATTTGCGGGCTTGTGGGCGTGTAGCAAGGCTCGTCGTACTTGTTGAGTTGGGCGAAGTGAATTCCGTCTTCCGAGCCGATAAAGAAAAGCGCGTTGGTTGCGGACCTGAACGTCGGAGCAACAAAGACGCCGTCAAACGAGCCACCGACATTGAGTCTGCCCCCAAGGCTCAAGTCCGAGCCGCTGAAACTCGACCCGCTCAATCCCGCAAACGAACCGCTACTGTTGACCTGGACGTTTCCCGAAGAACCGCCAGGGCTTCCGCCGCCTCCTCCCGTCGCGGTTAATACCCCTGCCGCCAAATTCAGCCCTGAACCAATACTGGTGAATTGACTGCCGTTGATCTTGAAAACGTTCCCGCTTCCAGCGGTGTCATAGGTCTTGCCCGTCAGGGTGGCGGTGTTCGAAATCGTAGGGACCGCAACGCCGCCAATGGTTATGCCCGTGGTGAAATCCGGAGACGTGCCAAACACGAACTTCCCCGACCCGGTTGCTCCCGTGGAGGTCACGCCCTCTATAACCGGATGCCCGGTGATTGTCGGGGCGCTGATCGTCGGGCTCGTCGCGCGCACAAAGCCGCCGCCGCTCCCGGTCTCATCCGATAACACCCCTGCAAGCTGGGCTGACGTCGTTGGCGCAAACTGGGAGAGGGGGCTTGCAACAAACGCATCCCCGCCACCAGCTCCGCCCACGGCGGTCCACGTGTTAGTCGACGAGCAGATCTTCTGCACGTGCGTCGTCGTGTTGATAAACACGTCTCCATTGGGCGAGCACGTTGCCGGGTCTGTCGCGCCCCATCGCAGCTTCCTCGCCGGGCCGGTAACCTGCGCGGAAGCAGTCGCCCCCAACGCCAGCAGCACAATCGCTAACCACAGGAATCGTTTCATCGTTGCACCCCCGAAACGTGAATTATCGCGCCCGCCATCGCGCTCCTGACGTAGATGGAAGACGGCATCAGCGGCACGTCGCCGCTCATAAATCGATTGCTGCCAGCGCCCGGGTCCACTGACTCGTCCCAGTTGGCCGCCGATAGCGTGCCGTCGCCCAGCAGGACCGGAGCCGTGTTGGCTTCGTCGGCGATTATTCCCACGTTGTCCCAGTACGGCGAAGGGTAGGGAAGGCCAGACAGATCATTTGCAGGCGCAACAGCTCCCAGATTCGCGTCCGCCGTGTTGTCGACGTAAACCGTAGTTGCGTTATCGGCAAGTGTGGTCAGCAGCTTGTACACAGCGCCCGCTGCCACCGTGCGATACACCTTTCGCGAGGCCGTGCCCGGTGGGCCTATTGCGATGCCGCTCAACGCGACCTTACCGTCAGCGGCTTTGTTCACGACCGTCACGACCACTGCCGCTCCCGGCAGGCTTTCGCCCTGGGCGGTGACCCAGGTGACCACGTAGCCGTGGTCACCGTTCTCGACATTTCCCGCCCCGGCTCCAGCAAGCGCTCCAACCGGCGCAGGCGGCTTCACGGCCCCATCGCGAATGAGATCGCTTAGCCGATAATTGGTGTCTGCATTTGTTAGGATTAACGTTCCCATTGATCCCTCCCTGGCGCAGCTAGTGTAAGCGCGCCGTCAAAACGCTAAGCGGGTTGCGCCTCCTTGGCCGTGCGCCGCTGAAGCTCGTCACTCGACGGCCTGTTGGCCGCGCTCTTCTCGGCTGTTTTCTTCCCGGAATCCGGCCCGGCCTCTTTCGCCGGCGCCGGTGGCTGCCCGCCCTTCGCTCGCGCCTCGATATCGGCGTTCACGGCGGCGTCTTCCTGCGCGGCTGCTCGCTCCGGTCCTGCCGCCGCAACCGACAGCGCCGACTTGTATTGAGCGGTCATCAAGGCTGCCCGAATGTGCTCCTGCAGGTGCATCATCAGCGCGCGCCTCAACACCGGATGGGCCTGCATGCCTTCGTCTTTCAACAGCCACTCGTTGACGCACGAGATGTGCACGTCGTCGTTGTCGATCGATATGCCCACGCCCGGCATCCCTGGCGGGCTTGCAATCTCGACCGGGATCTTGCGCGCCAGAAACAGCGCCAGCATTTCGTTTGGCGCAGGTTCGCCTTGCTCTCCGGGAACAAGCGCCGGAATGCCTTGCTCTTCGAAGCTCTGGACCACCTGGTCCGTAATCTCAACCAGTCGCCTGATCTCCATCTGCTGCTTGCGATAGTCCGGCCCCGCGTCGTCAAGGTCGTATTGCAAGCCCATCTCAGTCAGGGCAAAGCGCCGCACCTTCGGTTTCCACGCTTGCTCGTTGAACAGCCCGCCCGGAACGCCCCCGAATTCAGCCGCCTCGATCACCGCTGCGCGCCGTTCAGCTTCGCCGCGCGGCGTCGAGGAACCCCGTACCGCGACAACCTCGAAGTCGCCCTGCACGTCTGAGCGCGCGAAGTACTTCCCTTCCTGGTCGTCGTAGTCGCCTTTGGTGAAGATAATGCGGCTGCCTTCCCAGTGCTCCTGATACAGCCGCACGACTCGTTTTGCCGAAGCGGCGTCGGCTTCTTCTTTCAACTCAAGCGGCGAGGCGTGCATCTGGATAGCCTGGTCGCGCAAGATCGCGGTGCGTGCGGCCGGATCGCCTCTATGCTCCGAGTCGCCCATCATGCTCGCAAACGCGCTGAACATTTTCTGCATGTTCTGCTCGTCGCGATCCATCATCCTATCGAGCGCGCCGATCCCTCCGGTCTGCGACTGCCCCTGCCAGATGCCCTTACCGGGGTCAGCCTCCGCGTCCGCGTTCTTCATCACCATCACCGACCGCGGATGCCCGTCGACGTCTTCCGGGCTGTACATAAACGGGTTGATCGCCATCGGGCTCGAGGCCTGGTGCATCGCGATCTCAAACGCAAGCGAACCCTCTTCTTCGAGGCGCTCGTTTGCTCCAAGCGCGTCATCCTGCCCGCGTCCCCAGATCGACTGCATTACAACGTCAAACCGTCCGTGTACCCACTCGTAGTTCTTTTCCGCCGGCCACGGGCCGTCAACGATGCGTCGGCCAATCCGCTGGCCGTAGAACCCGTCCGGGAACATCTCGATCATTGCGGTGTTTGGCGGAAGATTGATCTCGCCTGAAATCGTGCGTGGCGTGATGTAGTGGGCGTACTCGACCGGCTCGATCCAACCCTCTTCAAGCTCGCCCATGTTCTGTAGGCTTCCGTCCGTCAGAGGCGAGTAATCGCTCCCGGGGTCCAGATTGGCCATGCGCTGATAGATCAAACGAAGGTCCGTTGTCTGCGCGCGTGGGATCTCGGCCCACGGAAAGTGAGCTTCGAGGATTTCAGAGGCGAACAACCTATGCCGGATAAACCACGGGCTCGCCTCAAAGGTCTGGCTGTGGAGGTGCAGCGTTCCCTCCATCGGATCAACGACCTCGACCATCGGATCACCCGGGTCGAACTCTTCCTGCCCGGTGACAATCGTCATCGTCATAGGCGGCAGGCCAAACTGATCAACGTTGCGCGAGCCGCAACCCGGACACGACCCGTCAGGACTGGCCGGCGGCATCGTGGCCCCCGTCATCATCCCAGTGCCTTGCAGCGTGCCTTGCTCGTTATTAGCCGACAGCGGCCCCGCCATTCCGCACTCACTGCACAGATACCCTTCGTCCTCACCGCTGATGGGCACGTCCTCGGTCTTTGGCCGCCACGCCTTTGCGCCGGACTCACTTGAGTAATAGTGCCGCCTGAGATAGTTGCCCGTGATCTGCGCGTGCTTCGACTCCAGGTGTCGAAGCATTGCGCCCCACCGCCTGCCGGCCCAACTCGCCCACAGCGTGCCGGCCACCTTGGCCGCGCCAACGCTTTGCGGGCTGTCGTCGCGAGCCCTGAACTCAATCTTCGTATTCGACTTCGACCAGAGCGCCTCGATCGAGCGAATGAAGAAGTTGTAGAGGTTGATCCGGTATACGCCCTCAGCCGTCGAGGGATCGTCGATCACCCACCACGGCGAGCCCTTGTCCCAGTGCCCAAGATGATTGCCCTTGTAGTACTTGAGATTGCGGTCCCAGATGCGAATGCGTTGGATGTCGCTGTAGCGGGAGTATTCGACCGCGCGGTCGAACAGGGTGTTGATGAAGGTGTCTGGTTGGACGTTCTCCCACCGCTGACGAAGCGCGGTCAGGCGCTCGTTCGCACGCTGCTTGCCTTCGGCCGTGAGCAGCTTGCCAAACGGAGCATCATCGATTGTCTGAATTGCCCGAAGAGCCATCGTTTGCCGGTGGGTGCTGCTGCTGAGATCCTTGATCCTTGACGAACTGCGCGACCTCGGTGTCTACGGCTTCCTTCTGTCGCTTGAACGCCTCGGACCCTGCCGCAATCGCCGTCGCTCGCGGGCCGCCCCTCACTATCTTGGAATCGTTTGCTCGCTCCTGCTTGAGTGCCGCCTCGCCCGGTGACGCTTCGTGAATGGGAGCAAGGCCGAGCTTCTGGCAGAGGCGATCGTTCAGATAGCCCCGTTCCTTCCGCTCGGCCTCAACTTGCGACGTAAGCTGCCTGACCTGCTCGCGCAGCGTTTCGCGCTCTTCCGAGAACGCCGCTTTCAAGCGCTTCATCTCGCCCTCGTGACGGGTACGCTCCTCCGCCACGCCGTCTTCGAGCTGCTTCTTCAAACCAAGGGCTCGATCTTCGACGGCGCGTGTGTAGGCGAAGAGTCTTGCAAGGTTGATCGCCAGGCTATTCCTCTTCGTCGGGTGGCGCGGCAACGGCTGCCGCTTCCAGAGTGGCTGCCGTCTCCGGTCCGATGCCCTTGATATCCTGATACCACGGCCTTTCTTCCGTGCCTGTCGCGATCAGTTTGCGCAGCTGATGGAACGTGTGAACCGGAGGATCGAGAGCACCGAGGATCTCAAGCACTTTCGGGCCTAGACTCTTTGGCAGCTCGCCCTTCGGCGGCGCGGCTGTCTCTTCGGCGGCTGTCTCTTCGGCCGCTGGCGGTTCGCTTGCTTCGGCCGCTGGCTCCGCCTCAACGCGATCGAGCTTTGGATACAACCGTTGACGGATTCTCAACGCCAGCCTGTCCGGGGATGTCGCCGCGTCACCGAGCAACCTGACTGGCGCGAGGCCAAGTGCAACCGCGACTCGCGTGCGGGTCTGCTCGGGTTCTTCGAGCGGTTTCGGCACTGCCTGAACAAAGCCCCCGCCCGGACCTGGTTCGGCTGTGTCTTCTTCGAGTCTCAACACGTTGAACAGCGAGTCGAGCCATTCCTTGTGAGCGAGCGCATTCTGGAAGTCGGATTCATAGAACACCTTGTGCATTGTGAAAGCCCTCCGGGTTAGTGGTTAAGTGGCGCGAAGAGTGTAAGAGCCGCGTCAAGTTCAACGCTTACCGCGCGGCCCTTTCCTGCGCCAGTGACGAGCCTGCTTCACCTCGAGCTTCTGCTCCGCCTTTCGGGCCTCACGGTCGCGGGACATCAACAGCGCCATCAGTTCTTCCTTCTGGCCCTCGGTCATTGCGGCCACCTCTTCAGGCTTCGGCAGGTTCTGGGTTTGCAGGCTTTCTGGTAGCGCCGCTTCGATTTGTTCGCGCTTCGTCGCGTCGGCGGGCGGCGGTCCCCACTTCCGCCAGATGTAACGGGCATCGTCGATCCAGTTGTCTGCACGCTTGAACGGCTTCCTCAGCCCGACCGGCTTGTCTTTCTCAGTCACCGGATAGTGGTAGAGCGGGATCTCGAACCGCGCGGTGACCATGCCTTCCTCATCGACTGCCGGCGTGCGGAAAAGGTTATCTTCCGCGTCCACTTGCAGCAGACCCTGCGCATCGGGAACGATGATAACGTGGCGCGGTCGGCCGAACAGGTACTCGCCCGTCTTTGGGTGCCTCGCAAACGGATGCGGCTCGGCGAGCAGCTGCATTCCGTTGCGCATCTCCGCCAGACCCTCGTTTGGCCCAGGTTTCTGAATGCGCGTGAAGTGAATCGGGTAGCGCTTGCAGTCCTGCGCGTAGGTGCGCCGCTCACTTTCGGCTTCCCACGAGATCAGCGAGAACGTCATGCGCTCATTTTCTTTGAGCGGCTTCTCACGTTGCCAGATCCCGGGCGCGACGAGACGTTGCTTGTCCCATCTCCCCTCCGCGATCTCGCCAACCGTCCAGTCCGTTGGAGCGGCAAATTCCCGATAGAAGAACACCGTGTCGTTGTATTTGTCGTTCTTGCGCGGCCTCGCCGCCCAGGCGGTCACGTTCTCGTGACCTTCGCTTGTACCTACATCCTGCGCACGACACAGATTCCACGTTGTAGGTATGTGGTCAACACCGTAGACCGCTTCGAACTCCGACCAGGTGATGACGTGGAACGCCTCATGCCACATCGGGAAGATACGTCCAGGCTGCGAGGCCTCGTAGTCGATATCTAGCTCTTGAGCGATCTCAACCGCGTCCATCGAGAGCGCTTGGCCATCGTACCAGCGGTTGTCTTTGTTCTTGAACGGATGCTTCTTCCAGTGAAGCGACATTACCTCCACTTTGCCACTGAAGCGCAAATCGGCAGCTTTGTTGGCTTTCCCTTTGGGCGTAAAGATTAGAACCTTCGCCCGCGAGGACTGGCTTGAGGCAGTCCACTGCGGGTATCCCCCGAAAGCCCAAGCGGGAAACTCATCGTAAAAGATGACGGTGTATCGCCCCGCGCGCCCGAAGTTGATCGTGGGCGCCGCGCCTTCGATCAGCGCCTCGGTCTCCGGGTTTGTGATCTTCATGTAGCCCGTGTGCTTGTCCATCACGAAGCCGCGCGGAAGCATCCAGGACGGCAGGCGTCGGAGTTGAAAGCGCACCTTTTCAAGTAACGCTTTGGGATTCTTTTTCGAGTCGATCAGGTCCTCGATGTACGAGCCGAAAAGACACTGGAACTGCGGAATGAATCGCCAATGGTGGACCGAGAGATCGGTCGCGATCCAGCTAGCTCCCTCATCGCGCGACTTGTCGATCAGTCCGGTCGTGCGCTTCACCAGAATCCACTCATCGAGTTTGCGGATAGCGGCCTCTTGAAACTTGAACGGGTAGAACGGCACAACAGGAAGCGCGGTCACGCGCGGGTCAAGACCCCAAGCCCAATACTGAAACCAGTGGACAACGTCACGCTCGCACGTCTCAAGCTCCACCTCCCGCTTCTCGTCAGTGTCGAGGGAATCCAGATATTCAAGCCGGACGCCGGCAACGTGCGCGGCGCGCTCGATATAGTCGCGAAGGAAGTCGTGCTCCCACCACAGCAGGTCCCGCTTGACGACGTTCGTCTCAACGTCGATCGCCTGGCGGATGATCGCTTGTTCACGTTCAATGATGGACGGCGCGCTGATGCAGCTCTGAAGGTCGGTCACGAGCTGCTCGTCAGGTGAAGCGATATTTTGATAGCTGGTCAACAGGCCCTCGCGCCTACGCCTGAGCCCGCGAATCGCTGGTGCTATAAGCGTCGAGTCTGAGAGACCCCCACCTGCGTTCGATAATTTCGCAAAGTGCGGTACCCGTAGATGGGTCAAGTTTTGCCTCCTGCACGGCCGCTGCCACTTCCACCCCCATCTGCTCCATCACACGGTTAAGCGTAGCCAGGCTGACAGACTTCGCTTGCTGATGCTTCTGGATCCGATCGGCCGTGGCACCGACCTTGTCCGCCAGCATCGCGATGACCCCCGGGTCGGTTGCCAGTTTTTGGGCCAGTTGATCGGCGATCAGCGCACGCAACAGGTTTACCTCTCGCGTGAGGTCGAGGCCGGCCCCGTCCTTCTCGATGCGCTCAAGCTGCTGGCGGAGGCTCTTGCGCTTGATCTCAGAGTAGATGCCGTGCCTTATTGGGGTCGCCCCGCCGTGAAGGAAACACTTCCCCTCGCCCGGGTGATCGGTGCGTGCTCCAGCAGGCTGCTTGCACGGCTTACCCGTGCGTCTCGCGTGAGCTCCGCATTTCGCATGGGGTGCCCGGTTCCCGGCTTTCGCATGGGGTTTCGCGGGTGGTTCATTCTTCGGTTTGGCCTTGTCAGTCATTGTCCGGCCCCGCAATTTGCGGGTTTCGCAACAGGGCGGCTATGCGCTGCTCGTACACGGCCGCCTCTCGCGCGCAGTCGGCCTCCTTGGCCCTCAGGCGCTCTTCCGCGATCAGCGCCTTTCGCGCAAACTCCAGCCGCTCCTTCGCCCACTCGCGATCCGCAATCATCAGCTTCTCGCAGGCTGCTACGAGCAGCTCCTGGAAATGCTGCTGACTCGAAACCTGCGCCGCCTCTGTTTCCTTTCGGGAATCGGTGCGGGCCTTGCGCCACTGTTGAATAGACTGGAAGGCGAGCGTGGACAGAACTCCACCAAGCGACCCCGAGGCGGCGATTATCGCGATTGTGATTTCGTTGCTCAATTAGATGTAGGAGCATCCTGATTCAATAATGGTGCCCATGCGCCAGCTTCAGGAGCGTTCCGGCAACCTCCTGAATCATCGCGCTTGCCGCACTTTTGTCCGCTACCGTCTCGACACGTCGCAGCATCTCCACTTCCTCGAGCAACACGCTCCGGTCCCGCATGGCTTTCCGGTGACGCAGGATCGCGTGCCGTATCTTCATCAACAGGCGCTGCGGATCAAAGGGCTTCGGGATGAATTCCGCAACTCCTTCATCGAAGCATCGCAGCTCGGTCTCCGCGTCATCCTCTCCGGTCAGCACGATCAACGGGCTTTGGTCGTTCACGACCCTGGCAAGCGCACTAAGGGTGGCCAGCCCTTGAGAGTCCGGCAGTCCCAGATCGAGCAGTACGGCGTCGTAGCTTACGCCTTGCAGGTGTTCAACAGCGCGCGCGAGCGTGCCGGCGGGCTCGATCGCGAAACAGCCGGGCTCTAAACGCGCGGCATTCGACACGACCAACTCGACGATCGCGGAGTCATCCTCTATCATCAGCACCGCGCACGGACTGCCCGGCCTGCACGTCTTTCGCATTATCAAGTGCCCTCTCTTTCAACTCGGCAAGAGAAGGAAGAGACACCTCACCTGCTCAAAAGCTTCGCGACTGCCGCGCCAATCAGCCCTGCGACAATCGTTAAAACGGCGGCGGTGATAACGCCGATGCCGATCATCTTTGCCTGCCACTTCTCAAGACTGTCAATGCGCTTCGACTCTGCGTCAAATTCCATTCGCGTAATGAAGTTTGAACGATCGCTCGTCACCTCCGCCCTTAGCTCGTTGAGCTTGTCGAGCCGGGCCTCCAGGGTTTTCGTCGCGAGCTGCAACGCCTGCTCGCTGGCGTCGTGCTGGATCTTAAGCGCACGGTCGCGCAGCTCGAAGTTGGTGTCTACGTACTGACGCAGTGAAACGGGCTCTTCAGCCATCTGTTCGTAACCTAACCCTTTTCGCTCAGGGCTTAGGCTTTTCCAGCTACGGTTTCGCCGGCACGGTCGCGCCCTGTTTCGGTGCCTCGGGCGGCGGCGGGGGTATCTCCTCGAAAACCCATTTGCCCTGGCGCTCGACCAGCGTGTACTTCTTGTCCCACCCCGGCCCGATCAGGGATATGCCGATACCTCTCACAAACCCCGACACTTCGCTCAGCACCTGGTTTTCAGCGGCTTTCGCGCTGTCCTGGATTACTCGCCTCTGCCGCTCGAGGTTTTCGACCGCCTCTTTAAGCGCGGCCTGCTGTGTGGCGGTCGGTTCGACAACCTTCAGCACCGGAGTTGGAGCTTTGGTAGGCGCCCCTATGGACGACGCCCCAACCTTTGGCGTCCCAACCGTTGCCTGCGAATCCTGCGCGCTGGCATAGGTCACCAGCATTAGTATCGCGATCACCAGCCTTGTCAATGATCTCATAGTCTCCCTTTTCCTTTTCCAGCAACCGCGCGTCTTACGGCGCGCTGCTGCTATTCGTAAACGTCGCAGTCGAGCCGTCGAGCGTGAACACGATATACTTGATCGTGCCGCCCTGGTTGTAAGCGAACACGAGCTTATCGGCCTTGACGTACATGGCCACCTGGTTGCCGGCCGCAAGCTCTGCCGTCGTCGGGTTCGCCGTCAACTCCTGCCCGATCAGCCACCCGCCGTGCTCGATCCGCCAGCGTTCGAACAATGTGGTCGAGCCGGTTGGCGTGGTGTCAAAGACCATCGCCGAGCCCCTCGCGGTGTTCGTCTGATTCTCGGCCGCTATGAACGCGATCGCAGCACTGCTCGAGGACGCAAATGCCCCGCCCGAGTGATAGGGCATTGCTCCAAAACTCGCGATAAAGTCTCCACTTAGTAAGGCTGAAGGCGAGGCCAGTGAGCCCCTGGCGCGTCGAAACAATATCTCGCTCGCCACACCTACGCCGTAGGAATCGACGTACACGTCCGTCGCCGAGTTGTCGGGCGCCTGCACGTGAAGAACATCGTTTGCGCCCACATAAGACGCGATCGGCGCTCCCACCAACACCCCGCCGACCTGAGTCGCGCCGCTTGCCGCGAGCGGATTCAACAGAATATGCGCAGCGGACGGTGAAGCGTGCGAGGTTCCCTTGATCGTGAGGTCCGAACCGGCGGCGGCTCCCCCGTAGATCAACGGCGTAGACAGCGACACAATCGCGTTCACGTCGCCAGCGGAATCAACCACCAGCCGATCTAATCCAGCGGTAAGATCAAACACCGCCCAGCCGCTCGTACCTGATCCAACATAGGTCAGGAAGTTCCCAACCCCATTATCCATTCTGACCCCGGCGTTGCCGCCCGAGGTCACGAGTGTCAGCGGAAAAGACGGGCTGGCCGTGCCAATGCCAAGTCTCTTATTTGAATTGTCCCAGAACAGATTCGCGTTGTTCTGACTCAGCGCTCCGCTTGTCCCAGCGTACAATAGGCTTCCCGATGTCATCGCGGAGAATACCGGGGCGAGCGTAAAAGTTGTTACGTCCCTGAAGGTGAATGCGCCAAAGAACAGGTTGCGTGAGGTGACCCCGGCAAATCCCGCGTCGGCCGGCACCGTCTCACCATCTGCTACCGAATAGGGCCAGAAGTGAACTTTATCTAACGGTGCCCATGTTCCCCCGACCGCCGTGTTGCCCATCGCCGCCACGTTGTAGAACGTCGTGGCAGACGGATACGCGCTGTTATCGGTTGCGGCGGTCATGGTGATCCCGACACCGGAACCGCCCACTTTGCTGGTAGTCACGCCCCAGAAGTTATTAGCGTCACCGTACCGCTCTTCCACGGCCTTTGCCGTAGCTCCTGACCCGGCGTAGAACCACGAATCCCTGATCTGGTTGCGCGACGTGCCATAGCTCGTCGTCGCCGCTGCGCCCAACTGCAACCCACCACCCGTAGTAGAAGATGGGGCCGCCGACCAGACGTGCTCAATCACGTTGTCATCCGACCCGACGTTGACTCCGACGATACCTACGGGCCGAGTATCGACCTTGATCGCAAACCCTGAGTGATTTTGAATCACGACGTCTCGGATTCGCGAGTGGTGAACGTGATTCCACTGGATGGCCGTTGCCGCTGCGTTCGCCCCGACCTTGCAGTCAATCAACATTCCTTCAAGCGAGCCGCCGCCCATCGGCCCGTTGAACGTGAAGATGGCCGCCCCTGAATTACCAAACCACCAGATTTCAGTCGGGGCATTACGAAAGCCAATCTGCGACTCGCCGCCGCCCGCTCCAAGAATCCTGATGCCGTTGATGCTCGATGCGGTTGTGTTTGTACCGTCGCCAAAGGTCAGGCCCGCGCCGCTCAGTCCCATACGTCCAGCGGGAATCCGAATCACTTGGCCAAAGCGATTGGCCGCGGCGATCGCGTTCGTGAAGGCTGTTGTATCATCCGTCGCCACAAACGCAGCCGCGGCGGGGACCGTGGTAGACGCCGCCGTGTCAAGGACCACGTGAGACGAATCCGTGATCGACAGTATCGAGCCCTGAAGCGTGGCCCCGCCCACTCCGGCGCCGGTCACAGCCGCGAGCTTGCCTACGTCGGCGCTGGTGAACGCCGCCGATGCGCTGGCTAGCGTTGTCGTGTTCACCGTGCTCGACATCGACGCATCCGCAAACAGCCTTCCGTCTACCTTCGCGCCAAACTCCTGCACGTTGATCTCTCGCTGATCCGGGAAGTACCAAGCCGAACCCTGATCGACTATCAACCCTCGCGTGCCGTCTGTCTGAAAGTACAGTCGTCCAGCGTTTCCAACCGCAGGAAGATTCGCCGCCGTCGAGTTCTTGACGATCGCATCGAGTGAGGTCGAGAAGACTCCTGGGGCCGTGAACGTCTTTGCGCCGGCGACGGTCTGGCCGCTGGTCTTATCGACGTAGGTTCCGCTTAGATCTGGGATGTCCGCCGTTCCTAATGCGACGAATGCCGGCGCTGCGGTTGCCCCACTATTATTCCCGAAGAAACTATGCGCCGCTGCGTTCGATAACGAGAAGGTCAGCGCCGGCGTAGTCGTTGGGTTTGCCTCTGACGTAGTAAACAAAGGGGATAAATCGCCCGCCGAAAAGGTAGTGACGGTTCCGCTTCCACCCCCACCCGTTGCCGATAGAACGCCTGCGAGAAGCTGAAGGCCGCTGCCTATCGTCAGAACCTCCACGTCTCCCGTTCCTGCCGTTGACCGCCCTAACAGGGACTGCGTCGTCACGTTTTGCAGCTTGGCGAACGTCACTGCGTCATTGGCTATAGTCGCCGCCACGCTTCCCGGCCCGCTGGCCGTCACGTCGCCAGTCAGTGCGGTGACGTAGTTTCCCGCCGCCTGCTTCGCGTTGAACGTAGCCCAGTCGGCCGAGGTCAGGTAGCCGTTCTGTGCCCCGGTAGCGGCAGGAATCGAGACCGCGTTGACCGAGCGGGCAAGCGGGGCACCGAAGGTCATCGGGCTCTCATAGTCCGTACCGGCGGTCGCGATCGACAGGCTCCCAGTGCCGGTCGTGTTCTTTACCAGCCCCGTAGCAAGGGCCGAAAGCGCCTGTGCGTTCACGAGGCCAGCGGATGGCGTCTTGAGGACAAACGGCGCCGTGGCCGGGGCCGACGTGTTCCCTTCACTGACTGCCGCAATCTTTGCGTCAATCTGCGTGCGGTTGTAGGTGAGATTGTCGATGTGCGGCGTCGTCGTCGCGTTGTACATCAGGATCGCAGCCCAGCTCGTAGACGCGGGCTTGGCCGGAACCGAGAACGCCGTGAAGCCCCCGAACGCCGTAATTTGCTGGCCCGTGGCAGTGTAGAAATAGGCCGAGTACTTCGCGTCCGACCCGACAAGCGCATCAGGCAACGAGTCGATCGTGAATTCCGGAATCGTAAGCACACCCGCGGACACCGAGCAGGTGATCGACTGATAGAACACACCGCTCTGAGTTGATCCTGACTGCAACACGCGGCTATCACTGGTCACCACCGGCTTGTTCAGGAAGATGCGCAGGCGCGGCGCGGTGTTTGTGTTCTGCCAGCCCGCGATCGTGTGCTGAGTGACGGTGATTTGAGTTGCGCTGGCGGCGCTTGCGAGTAGAACGAAGAAAAGCGTCAGGAACAGAGCGCGTAACGGTCGCATCGATTACCACCTCCGAGCCTTTAGGGGCGGGAGAGTGTAAGCGGCAACCCCCGGCGCGTCAACTTTTGAGCGCCCGTTATAGAGCCGGCCGTCCTTTGTTACTGCTACGCGCTCGCTTTGAAGGGGATCGACCCGCGTTCTATCTGACGAAAGTAGTGCTCCCTATCGCACTGCCACGTCCGGCAATCAAGACAACCCCACCGCTGAATAAAGCGGGCTACTTCGGGGTCGTTTACCTCGATCGTATCAGAGCAGCTTGGGCAAACCTGGAACGCCCGGTCACCGTCAATCGCTGCCATTGCGTCTCCTCCTGAGTACCGCGTCGATCAGGTCGGCAAAGCAGTCTTCGCAGCCACGTTTCGGCGTGTGGCTGTCGTCCATGTGCGCCGCGCCCAGGTCCTCCAGAAGCGCAGGGTCGAGCGTTCGGCTCGACGACCAGCCGACGATCTCTCGCCGTACGACAGCTCGCTCATCCCGCGTCAGCACGTGCCCGTAAATCTTTTTAGCGTTTCTGAGCAGGAAGGGCCGGTAGCCGCGCTGCTTGGGAGCGGCCAGGCGAAAGGCTACCTCCGCCCGCAGAGACTTCGCCTCTGCACGCTCAGCGCGCGCATCGTGGTTTCGTTTTGCCTTGTGCGCCCGCGTGTCCCACGGTGCGCCTGAGCCTCCGAAAGGCATTCAGTGTGTTATGGCAACTCTAACGGGGTTTGCTGTTCTCATGCTGCCGCTGAGCCTGTCCCGCCCGACAGATCCGATAGCCACAGCGAACAGCCTTGGCGAGAGTATGAAAAGGAACCTTTGAAAACCGCGGGGCATCGTGCCCGCATTTACCGCGCGGATGCAGAATCAGCGTCCGCGCATTTCCCCAATAACGCGACTCGTCCTGCCTGCGTTGTGCCTCAGCCAGTCTATCATCGCTCACTTTTCTACCCCCTCAGGTACTCTTTGAACCGTCGCTTCGTTTCCTCGTCGGTAAACAACTCCTGCCTCAGAGCGCGTTCGCCTGGGCTCAGCTCCGACACCGGCAACTTGTCCAGCCGCTCGTGCATCCTTCTGCCGTTTTCCTGTCGCGCGCGCCGCGCCTTTTCGCTTAACGGTCTTTTCGGTTTCATATTCCCGCCTCCTGCATAAGCCGGTCGATCTCATCCTCGTGCTCGCCAGTTAGCCGGTCGAAGAGGTCGCTGCCAAACGTCTCGGTCCCGATCTCCGCTGGCTGCTCCAAAAACCTCGCCGGCCGGTGAATCACGTGGCCTACCGCTTCGGCCGTCGTGTACTGCGCCCGCGCCGAACCCGCCGCAAGGTTCACTTCCCACGCGAAGCGCTTCAGGTCTTTGGTCACTAGCAGCCTCGTCAGAAAGTCCGACGCCTCGGCCGCCACCCGCGCGTTAATGTTGAGCGACTGCAGATTGGCCGCTACCATCTCCGCGCAACTCATACCGTGGCCGCTCGTATCCTCTGGCGCGTCTTCCAGCAGCCCCGGGCTTTGCAGTGCGGGGCTCGGCAAGGCGTAACACTTCCCCTTGTCAGCAAACGAGCCTGCGAGCTGATCCACCTCGCACGCAGAGCCCAGCCTAACCGCTCCCGTGTCTTGCAGGTTTCCACAATCCAGCCACCACACCACCGGCTCGCCTTCTTGCGGATTATGTTCGAGGACTTGGCTCATCGTGCGCCGCGCCGCCGCGTTATCCACACACCCGACCAGGATGGTCAGGCCCATGTCGATAATCAGCGACTCCTCGAACTTCCCCACGTAGGACGAGCAGTTCAAGCCCCACCCGTGCCCGTAGCGCCGCGTGAGCGCTTCAGCCTTGGGCATTCCAATCTCCGCCTCGCAAAACAACTGGCGGCCGATGTTCACCTCTTCAACTGTATCCGGGTCCACGACCGTCAGGTGGACGCCTTTATTGGCCTGGTAGATCGCGCGCATTATTCGCCCGACGTGCTGGACCATATACGCGCCGATACCGCCCGCCCCCACCACGATGATTTGGCACATCTGCCAGTCGCGCGTCGTGACAACGCCCGCGTCCAGAAACCCGAGGTCGAGCGCCTGTAGCACTTCGGCTTTGCTCACTTGCTGTTGAGCCGGTCGCGGCCCCGCAATTTGCGGAGCGGGCCGCACGCTGCGGTGTTTTCCCTTTTTATTTCTCTTTGCCATTCCCCTCCCCTTCCCTTTCAGACGGTCACGACGGCGGCGCCGTGTATCGCATAGATGTCGGCAACCACTGCGCAGGCCCGGGTGCGAGCGGGCAGTGAAGCTCAGTTGAGTCCACATTCAACGTCGGCTTAGTAAAGTCCAGGCCGAAGTCCGGAACACCCACGAAGTGAAACGGCCGCTCACAATCCTTACACCGGATCCTGATGTCGGCCATAAATCCCATCGGCACCAGATCTTCGAGCCTGTTCACATCGACGAACGCTTCGAATTCAAGATGCTGACATGAAACTTTCTCCATAACACCTCCTCAAGATACGCAATCTCCCAACCCCTCCGGTAGCTCGAAAAACTCGCGCGCCGCGAATTCCCAAAAGTGCCCGAACAACCCGACCCGCGCGCGTATCTCAGGCTGAGTGAAGATCCTGCCTATCACCGCGAAAACCCGAAATCCCTCGTCCTTCTCCTCTTCATTGTCCTTCGCTGAAAACTCGGCGGGCATTTCATGGTGAGAATGGAGTTCGATGAGTGCGTCGTCCGCTTTGCCGATCCCAGCGCTCACGGGCTTCACGCTCTCATTGGTCGCTATCTGATCGGGATACTCGAGCTGCCACCGCCCTTCAGCATAGCTAAGGTAAAACAACGCCTCACGCGGCGACGAGTCACACACCGCCCCCGAGATCGACAGCATTGTCTCGACCGTCTTCAGCGGCACCTTTGGGTATCCCCACTGCACGTAGCTTTCGATCGCGCGCAGCCCGGCCAGCGGCGCAGGCGTGAACGACACCGGCATACATACCTCAAGCCCCGGACGCCGCCCACGCGCGAACACACCGTTTGCCGCCGTCACGTAGTCGAGCATCTTTGTTTCGTCCACAGGCGGCAACTGCTCGCCCGGACGCGCCGTGTGGTAGTCAGTGAGACGCACTTCGCTAAGCTTTAATACTGCCGCCATCTGATCCCCGAGTCAGCGTTAAGACACGACCAGTCCCCAACACTCGCGCGCAACCCTCCGCGCGCGCCCGCGCGAAGACTTCGGCTGCGACGAGGGCAACGGCCAAGGACCATTCGCTTCCGCCAAAAGGTTCTGGGTCTATCGGCACGAGATCGTCAAACCTAACTGAACATATCGTCCGTCCAGTCCCGACCGGATGGCACGGATCAATCTCACACAGGTTCACGACCTCGCCGTCGTGCCGTAGTACCTCGTAAATAAGGCCGGGTTCAAACGAATCGCCACCATTCGTCCGCATCGCCATCGGCGCAAATACAACTTCTCGCCTCATCCCGGGAACTCCCCCTTCTCAAAGAATCCTCGCACCGCACGGTCGAGCGTGATTCCCGTGTGCTCAACCTGTCGCTCCAGGTCCTCGACTGGATAGCGCGGCATCCAAGTGACCGCGACCGGCATTTCGTCGGGAGCGAAGGCGGTCACTTTTACCATCTCGCCCGGCCCAGGCCCCGCCGCCTCCTTTAGCAGCTCGCGCACGTCATCCGGGTGCTTCTTACTCTTCCCCGGTGCCGCGTGATTGTTGAACGTGCTCTTGATAAACAGCTCCCACGCGCGCAGGATCGAGCGGGGCGAGGCCTGCGGAGGCTTCACCTGCCCCCAGCAGATCGACCCGTCCTGCATCACGTTCGGAAGCGGACAGCGGTAGATCTCCTGATGCGGCTCGCACCTTTCGGTCTTCTGAGCCCACACCCAATACCTCACCCCGCCGCCGAACATCACGATCCCTGGAAGCGGCGCTCTCACGCGCACGATCTTTTCATCCGGACCCGGCACGCCTTCCGTCAGCTCGAGATCCCAATGCGCCGGCGCGATGAACGCCACAACCCACTCGCCGATCCGCCCATTGCCCCACCTGACGATCTCGGCCCCGAGCCAGCCCGAATCAACCGGAATGTTCGAGACCGCTTCGCGCATCGCCTCAAACGAGATGAACCGCTCCATCGTAGTCCCGCCCTGAGTGCGCGAGCGGAATAGCAACTGCCCCTCGCGAATCTCGATCACGGGGTTCGTGTGCGCATCTTGAATCGGCGTGAGTATTCGTTCGTTCATACTGCCTCGTAGGTTGCTTCAAAGATTTCCGGCTTACAGGGGTAAAACTCGCCTTTCACGCCCCTGATAATCCAATCCCCTTCGCTCACTTTTAGCGGCCCCTCAAGAGTCTCTATGTACGGCTCCGCTCTTTGGTTAAACCGGATCGGCGGCTCGGGCAGATAGCCGAACGGCTCATCACCCGTAGAGCTGTATTGCTCCGCCTCGATCACAACCGGGTTTTTTCGGTATCTCGCCATTATCTCCTCCTCCACAGCCGGACACCCGCCCCGGCATCGTTCGAAGCTTTATTCCACAACGCCACCAGCCGCCCCACTCGCTCCGGCCCTTCGTCGAGCCACTGGTCGAGCTTTGCCACCCCGGCATTGAGCGCCCCCGCCTGCACCCGTGCAAATGTCAACTGAGCCACGTTAGAGGCCGACCACTCGTAGGGCATAAAGCCGTCGCTTGGAGTGTCCAGCCACGGATTCTTTGTCGAGTAGCACGTCAGGTTGATCGCATCGACAAAGTGCCTCAGCGGGCCCGGCTCGATCGCAAGCGCGTACACAAACAACGGCCACGAGATCGCGTCGAGCGGCGGCGCGGGCTGCTCGGTTATCCCTTTCACTTGCCGCCAGCCGTCCTTGCCCTTGCGCCCGCTCAACACCAGCGCCAGCTTAAACACGGTTTGAAGCTGCTCGAACGCGCAGCACCCCTTCTCCCAGTCGTGTTCCTGCGTACCCTGCACGGGAATCATCGGCAGATACGGAAGCTCGCCCTTGATCAAATCCATATCGATCGGGAACAATCGCCGGTTCACCAACTCGTAAAGCTCGCGCTCACGCTGGAGCGAATACGGCGGCGACTGTGACCGCCCGTACTCAAGTCCGAAGAGTGTTCTGTAGATGGCCATCTTCGTAGCCGCCAACTGAACGCGCTGCCTCCATCCGTCTTTCAACTGCCGGTTCAGGACCTCTTCGGCGGGTAAGCCCTCGGCTTCCATCTCGCGCGCGATCTTCTCCAAACCCAGACGCAGCACGTCCGGCCTAAGCAAGGAGCCGGCCGAGCTTGACCGAACCGGCGCAGCAGTCAGCTTCAGATACTCCGCGGCCCCAAGCGGCGTGCGCGCTCGCACCCGCCCGACCAGATAGCTTGTCGCGCGTTCCAGACTCAGATGCTCCGGATGCGCGAGCAGCCAGGCTGCGGGGGACGTTGTTGTTTGAAGGGCTTGGTTCATCTCTACTAGATTGCGGCCGGATAGAGCGGCGCAGCGCGACAGCGCCGCTCTCTGATCGCCTTGATAACCTTGCCCGCTTCGACGGTGCGGAATTCCGGCTTGCCACCTATCCAGGCTACAAACCACGGAACGGGATAACCCCGCTCGTCCACTGGTAGCGATTTCATCCGGCTCGGCAGTTTAGGCATCCCCGTTCTTAGTTCATTTTTCATTCGACCCCTCCTAGAATCCCACCGGCACAGTCTTGGAACTGCCCGGCACCACGTGCCCCATCTCCGCGAGCAGCCTCATCACCTCGGCTCCCTCGCGTTCGCCTTCCGCCACGGCCCGCTCGAGCTGGCCGCTTCTCACTACTCGCTCGATGAAGTCCACGTCACCCTGCGCCTCTGCCTGAAACGCTTCGGCCGCAAGCGCGATCGCTGGGTTCACATACTCGGGTGCGGACGCGAGCGCGTCGATGAAGTCCTCCGTTCCTCGACTCCGCACTCCGCACTCCGCACTTCGCAGTTCGAGATCTGCGCCCTTATCCTGTGCGCGCGGCGATACCTTCACGATCGCCGGCGCGCCTTCTTTTCCGCCTACGATCTTGATCTCCGCTTTCTCGACTCCGGGAAAGCCGTTTGAAGCCAGGACCGCGCGGATCGCGTCCGGGCCTGCTTTAACCACGTCATCAGGAAGCGTGACGTTCTTCCCTTCGATTTGCACTGTCGCCATTGGTACCTCCGTTTTTTTTCGCTCGATGCTCGCGTTGCTTCTCGCGCCAATAGTCCCGCCGTGGCTTTGGAGCCGCGACACGGGCACGACGCCGCTGCTGCCTCGCGCGCATCGCCGCTTGCGCCTCCTTCAGACCTCGCCACTTCTTCATCTCTTGCGCGCCTTCTTCTTCGCGGCTGGCTTACCGGCCGGCTTCCTCTTCTTCGCCAGTTGCTGCTTGCGATACGCGGCTTTCTGCGCAGGCGTTGGCGCTGACTTGCTCTTCTTCGCGGTCGCCGGTTTCCGGTCTCCCGTCTTCCCCTTCCCCTGCGTCTTACTCGCCACCGGGCCACCTGAAAGCGCCTCGACGATCATCACCTGCACCGCATCCGAAAACCCGCGCACGGCCGACGCATCAAAGGTCTGATACTTCGTCTTCGTCCTGTCCGTGCCGACGCACACGCCGACCGTTACCTTTCCACGAATCTGCGGGAGCCAACTGAAGTTGATGTTCAGCTGCCGGCCTCGCAGTAGATCCTCGATGCGCGATCCGGACTTCTCGACGGGCTTCGTACTCGCCGGCGCGGCCGAACTTGCAGCCTTTGCTTTCGTCGCGCTCCGCGCCGTCGCGGGTTTTCCCTCCGGCGTCGTGACGATTGTCCACTTCGACCCCTTCTGTTCGATCAAGCCGTCCGACTTCGCGGCAATTACCGCGTAGCGCTTGCAGCCCATCTGCTCCAGATCGACCAGCCCCATCGGACCCTCGGCCTTGATCGCCTCGACGACATCCGCGGGCGTCCACGCATAGGTGCACTTTCCGCCAGTCGTGCGGTCGATCAACCTGGACTGCTGCGCGTGCTCGATGATCTTCGGGCTGAAGTCCCGCTTGACCAGGTCGCTCGTCTGCATTCCATCGGGCGTCGCCTTGAGCAAGCTCAGCAGATCCTCAAGCGTCCGCCCCGTGGCAACCGGCTCGGCTTCGACCCTTTTCGTCTCCTCGATCACACCGGCCTCTATCCCCCCCGCCTCCGCCTCCAGAACACAGCGTGTGCAGAGGTTCTGCTGCTCGTCGGCCCACGCGCACGTCTCGCCGGCTTCTTCATCCACGACGCACGGCGTCAGCGCGGTACATTTACAGATTGCGCACACACCAGCCTCGAACTCTTCGGGCGCCACTTCCTCCGCCGCCTTGTGCCGATCGACGATGTCTTTCGCCGCGGCGTGCGTGATGGGCTGGCCTGCTTCCGCTCGCTCGATCATCTCCTCGCGCGCCGCCTCCGGAGTCGAAGCTTTGACAAGCAGGTACTGCGCGGATTTATCGAACTGCCCGATGGACCCCGCAAATTGCGGGTTGGCGTCGTAGTAGTCCGCCACTGCGATCAGCCGGCCGGCCGTGTCTTCGGAAAACGGTGTCTCGCTCTTCAGGTATTCGCCCCAGCGGCCCGTTTCCACCCGCCGCCTCACGTCCCTGAGCGCGTCGCCGATCTCGATCGTGTATTCCTGAATCCGGTTGACTCGTTGCTGTATCTCGATCGTGCGTATCTTGATCACCCGCGCGTCGTCGTCGGCCACGCCGCCAAAGTCAAATTGAAACTGCATGCCCTGAAGCTCGATGGCCTCGTTCAGCGTAACTACGCTGCCGTCCAGGAAGGCGACGTGTGTGGGCTCGTCACTGAGCGCGTCGATAAGCTTGCCCGTCTCCTCGCTGATTGGTTCTTGTTCTTCGATTTCGACAGGCTCCACTTCTTTCGGGCGCCTTGCTTCGATCGCGCGCGCAAGCTCGTCCGCCCAGTCCACCTGCGGATAAAACTCGGTTGCCTCCCCGACGCCCGTCGCGATGACCTGCCCACTCGGTCCGCGCAGGTAGAGATCGCTGGTCCCGGGGTCGAAGTACGCCTTCACTTTCGTCCCGGCCACTGTCGCGATCGCGCCGTCCTGGCCCGCTTCGGCATCCCGTCCCGCTTTGGCGTCCGCCTCGATCCGGCGCCGACTGATCTCGCTCACAAGCTCGGCACGATGCGCCTCCGAGAGTTCGTCTGTAAACAGGGATCGCTCCAAGTCTTCGTCGCTCGCATAACGCAGCGACTTCGCGAACATCGACTTCGCCGGGCCCGGCTCCCCGACCCCCATCACCTCGCGGATCTTCCGGACCAGCTCCTCGCCCTCAAGCGTCGGGGCAACGCCGCCCCCGCCGTAATTGCCAAAATAGAACGCAAGCTTCGGCTTCGTCGCAAGCTTGCAGATGCCCGCGCGTGACGAGCTACGGCCGGGTGGGCCTATCTGAAACGTCACCGCCTGGCGGATCTCGACGTCCGTCGCGCCCGTCTTTGCGCGCTCGGCCCACTGCTCCTCTTCGTGAGCGCTCGATGACAGCACCGACTTGAGCGCTTCGTCGATCGAGAACCCGTCCACGTTTTCGCGCATCGCCCCCGCGCCGTCCAAGTCCAAGCTCTGCCCGATATCTCGCTCGCTAGATTTCCTGCTCGTCTTTGCCATTCGATCCTCCTTGCCACAGTAATCATTCACGCAATGCTCAAAGCAGTGACCGCACCGCTCGCACAACACGCACCGGCAGTCTGGAAACAACCCGCTCGCGTCCAGCCTGGGCGTGCCGCAACACCGGCACACCGCCTCGCGCGTTCGCGCAGCGTAAGTTGCCCCCCTCCATTCATCACGCCTCGCTATAAACCAGTCACCCGCTCACTCTGCTTCCACGAACCGTCCTGCCTTGTCCAGTCGATACCAAACGTTAGGTTTAAGCAGTCCCGACCCTAACTTGCGCCCTGCTCGGCCCGTCCGAGCGCACCGCATCTCAATCCGCTCGGCCCTTGGGTTCCACCATGCCAGAGCGATGCAGCCGTATTCCGCCGCCTTCGCACGACCAGCTAAGCCAGTGCAGATAGCCGCTGTCCCGGACGCCTCCGTCGACGCGCTGCCCCTGTAGCCGCTGTTCGACGCGCTGCCACTGTCGCCGCTGTTCGACGCGCTGCCACTG
>Ga0070696_100000019_pt1 | contig 73187 bp, 52 predicted proteins | sample KBSK1253metaG_FD_65474 | JGI IMG/M metagenome (GOLD analysis project Ga0070696, IMG submission 65474) | Corn, switchgrass and miscanthus rhizosphere microbial communities from Kellogg Biological Station, Michigan, USA - KBS K1-25-3 metaG | ecosystem: Host-associated > Plants > Roots >... | reverse complement strand
TTCACAGTAAACACGTGGCGATTTAAAGGTGACTTGCTCCACGTAAAAAACTGCTAAACAGCCGGAGTGAATTCAAAGCCTCGCGCTAGTTTTAGCGCGGGGCTTTTTCAGTTTCCGGCAGTCGGGAGGATAGAAATGACTTTTATCAATGGACTGAAGTGCCGGGAGTGCGGGCGGGAGTATCCGAAGCGCGCAATCGCGGGATGCGAAGAGTGCTTCGCTCCGCTCGAGGTCGACTATGACTACGACGCGGTCTCTCGCGTGCTATCGCGTAAAGTAATCTCTGCTCGTCCGAATAACGTTTGGCGCTATCGCGAGCTGCTGCCACTCGACAGGGAACCGGCGGTCGGACTCACCAGCGGCGGAACTCCTCTCATTCGCGCCGAACGGCTCGGGCGGGAGTTGGGCATCCGCGACCTGTACATCAAAAATGACAGCGTCAATTCGCCGACGCTTTCTTTCAAAGATCGTGTGACGGCGGTCGCAATCAACAAGGCCCTCGAATTCGGGCTGTCGGCGGTAGGCTGCGCATCCACGGGGAACCTTGCGAACTCGGTTGCTGCGAATGCCGTCTCGGCCGGGCTGCCCGCATACATTCTGATTCCCGATAACCTCGAGCCCAACAAGATCATCGCGACTTCGATCTACGGCGCGAGGCTGATCGCCGTTCGCGGCAACTATGACGACGTGAATCGTTTGTGCACGGATCTGGCCGAGCGTCATCCGTGGGGCTTCGTCAACGTGAATCTCCGGTCTTTCTATGGAGAGGGATCAAAGACGTTTGGCCACGAGATCGCGGAACAGCTTGGTTGGCGGGCGCCCGCAGCCATCGTCGTACCAATGGCGGGCGGTTCGCTGATTACGAAGATTCACAAAGGGCTCAAGGAACTCGAGCAGCTCGGCCTGCTCGAAGAAGAAGTCCGCACTCGGTTGTTTGGAGCACAGGCCGCGGGCTGCAATCCGATAACGTCGGCTGTGAGACGCGGTTCGACCGAAATCAAACCAGTCAAGCCCGCTACGATCGCGAAGTCGCTTGCAATCGGCAATCCGGCCGACGGTTATCACGCCGCGCGGTTGATCGCTAAAACACAAGGCTGGGCAGAAGACGCGAGCGATCAGGAAATTGCCGCGGGGATACGACTGCTCGCCGAAACCGAGGGCATCTTCGCTGAAACCGCGGGCGGGGTGACGATCGCCGTAACAAAGAAACTCATCGAGCAGGGCCGGATCAACGCGGACGATCTGACGGTTATCGCGATCACTGGAAATGGTTTGAAGACACCGGAAGCCGCAGGGCTTTCCGAGCCGATTGTAATCGAGCCTAAGATCGCTCAATTCGAGCGCGTCGTGCTGGGGCTCGCTGCCACATTTTGAGAAGAACGAAGGAGAAACGCCATGTCAATAACGCTGACGATACCGACGGCATTGCGCAAGATCACACGTGACGCCGACGTTGTGGAAGCCGAGCCGGGAACGGTTCGAGAAATCATCGCGAGCCTTGATGAATCATTTCAAGGGTTCCGCTCGCGAATCTGTGAGGACGAAGACAAGCTGCGTCGATTTATCAACATCTACGTCGACGGCGAAGACATTCGCTTCCTCGACAATCTGTCTACGCGAGTCCGAGACGGCGCGGAGCTCGCGATCGTCCTAGCGATAGCAGGAGGGTGATCGAGCATCGGCGGTAATCTGCCGAAAGGAGAAATGAAATGACAAACCTGAAAGGGAAAGTTGTGCTTATCACAGGAGCATCGCGAGGCATCGGCGCCGCCGCGGCTATTCGATTCGCCGAAGCCGGCGCCGGCGTCGTTGTGAACTATTTCAGGCACGAGGCTGACGCGACCGCGGTCGTTGAGCGTGTCAGATCGCTGGGCTCGCGGGCGGTTGCGATTCAAGCCGATGTAGCTCGCTTCGACGACGTGCGTGAATTGTTTGACCGAACGGTCGAGGAATTCGGCCGCATCGATGTAGTGGTGGCAAACGCGGGGATATGGACCGGCGGCGCAATCGACGAATTGGACGAGGGCACGTGGCAGGAGACGATCGAAGTCAACCTCAAAGGCGTGTTCGCGTGTTGCCACCTCGCCGCCCGCTACATGAAGCAGCAGAGAGCGGGCTCGATCATTACCGTTTCTTCTACCGCGGGTCAGCGAGGCGAGGCGAATCACTCGCACTACGCTGCTTCGAAGGGCGGCATTATTTCGCTGACCAAATCTCTGGCAAGCGAGCTTGGGCCTTTCGGCATAAACGTGAACTGCGTCGCGCCGGGGTGGGTTGATACGGATATGTCGGCTGAACCGTTGCGGCGGTCTCGCGAGATCGAGCAGATTGTCGCCGGCATTCCTCTCAGGCGAGTCGCTTCGGCTGACGACATAGCCGGACCGATTCTGTTCCTGGCGTCGGACCTTGCGCGTCACATAACGGGAGAAGTGCTGAACGTCAACGGCGGATCGGTGCTGTGCGGATGAATGGGCTTCAACGCTTAGCGTCCGAAGTGATCAGTCGCGTTGATGGCCCAACCATGAAGGCAGGTTCTCTTCGCCCGGTCAACGACGGCACAGCGACAAAGATTGACTCTGGCCTGTCTGGAGGTGTACTCTAACCGCGTCGAAAACCTATCGTGGCGATTTAAGCAAATTGCTCCACGTAAAAAACTGCTAAACAGCCCGAATCAGCCTCGCGCAGTTTAGCGCGGGGTTTTTGTCGTTTAGGAGCAGGCATTCAGCGGCGGGCGTTCAGCCGCGGGTGTTCAGAGTACCGGCTTTAGCCGGCTGGCTTCGCTTAATGAGAGATTAGCTTAAAGCGTACTCTCAAACTCGAGAGCTTATGAAAGATTTTCGCGATGCAGTTACTGACGATCGAGTCTACGTCTTCGACGGAGCGATGGGGACGATGCTCTATCAACGCGGCGTTTATATCAATCGCTGCTACGATGAGCTCAATCTTGCGAGCCGCGATCTGGTGCTCGCGGTTCAGCGCGACTACGTCAAGGCCGGCGCTGACATTATCGAAACAAATACCTATGGCGCGAATCGTGTCAAACTCGGCGGCTACGGACTCGACGACAAGACCTACGAAATCAATCACGCGGGCGCGCGCATAGCTCGCGAAGCCGCGGGTGAACGAGCCTTCGTCGCCGGGGCGATTGGGCCTCTCGGTATTCGCATCGAGCCTTACGGAAAGACCTCCGCCGAGGAAGCGCGAGACGTTTTTCGACAGCAAGCCGAAGCGCTGCTCGAAGGCGGCGTCGATCTATTCGTGTTCGAAACTTTCTCGGATGTGACCGAGATTCAACAGGCATTGCTCGCCGTGCGCTCGATCTCGGATCTGCCTGTCGTCGCGCAGATGACGATTCAAACGGACGGGAATACGAGTTACGGCACCGCGCCAGAAGCGTTCACCAGGGAACTCGATGAGTGGGGAGCCGATGTCATTGGACTGAACTGCTCGGTCGGGCCGCACACAATGCTCGAAGCCATTGAGAAGATGCGCGAAGTCACGCGCCGTAAGCTTTCGGCTCAACCCAACGGCGGATTGCCACGACAGGTTGACGGCCGGATGTTTTACATGGCTTCGCCAGAATACATGGCCAAGTACGCCAAGCGTTTGATTCAAGCCGGCGCGAAATTCGTCGGCGGATGCTGCGGCACGACTCCGGAGCACATAAAGCAAATCGCCAACGCGGCGGCCGCTCTTTCGCCGGGCCGGTCAACTGTGCGTGTGTTTGTTCCCGAAGACAAACCACCAGACGTTCAGGTCGTGCCTTGCGCTGAGCGATCGCGATTCGCGGAAAAAATCTGCGCGAAAGAATTCGTCACTTCGGTTGAGATAGTTCCGCCCAAGGGCGTCGATCCTTCAAAGATGCTCGAAGGCGTGCGCGTCTTGAAAGATGCCGGGGTTGATGCGGTCAACGTCCCGGACGGCCCTCGCGCGCAATCGCGAATGGGTGTGCTGGCGGTTTCGACTCTCATCGAACAGCGCGTCGGTATCGAAACGGTCGTTCATTACTGCTGTCGCGATCGAAATCTTTTGGGAATGACGAGCGATTTATTGGGCGCGGCAGGATTAGGTTTGAGAAATCTTCTGATCATCACAGGCGATCCGCCGAAGATGGGACCCTATCCCGAAGCGACCGCGGTGTTCGACATCGATTCGATCGGGCTCGTGAACATGGTCAATCGCTTGAATCACGGATTGGACATCGGCGGAAACCCGATAGGTGCGCCCACGTCATTCTTCATCGGCGTAGGAGTCAATCCCTGCGCGGTCGATATGGACTATGAGCTGCGTCGTTTCGAATGGAAGGTGGAAGCGGGCGCCGAGTTCGCGATAACTCAGCCGACGTTTGACGTCAAACAGCTCAAGAGTTTTTTAAAACGCATCGAGCACTGCCGCATCCCGGTTATCGCCGGCATCTGGCCGCTGGTGTCCTATCGCAACGCGGAATTCCTTGCCAACGAAGTGCCGGGCGTAGTCGTTCCTCAGTCCGTTCTCAAGCGAATGGAGCGAATCACCGACAAGGACGCGGCTCGCGAAGAGGGCCTGGCGATCGCGCGCGAGACGTTGCTCGAAGTTCGAGAGTTGGTGCAAGGCGTGCAGGTATCCGCGCCGTTCGGGCGAGTGCAGTATGCGCTGGATGTGTTCAGCGTGTTGTGATTGTGGAGTGCGGCGACTTGTCGCCGCTTTAAGTAGCGGAAACCGGGGAAAAGCGGCGACGAGTCGCCGCACTTAGTGACGGCGGAAACCGGGGAGCGGCGACTTGTCGCCGCTCTAAGTAACAGCGGAAACCGGGGAAAAGCGGTGACTTGCCGCCGCTTTTAATAACAGCGGAAACCGGGGAAAAACGGCGACGAGTCGCCGCACTTAGTGGCGGCGGAAACCGGGGAAAGCGGTGACTTGTGGCCGCTTTAAGTAACAGCGGAAACCGGGAAAAGCGGCGACGAGTCGCCGCACTTAGTGGCGGCGGAAACCGGGAAAAGCGGCGACGAGTCGCCGCACTTAGTGGCGGCGGAAACCGGGGAAAAGCGGCGACTTGTCGCCGCTTTGAGTAACAGCGGAAACCGGGGAAAAGCGGCGACGAGTCGCCGCACTCCAAACGCGTTGGTTGCGATTCGCAGAGTCGCGATGATAGGTTGGAAAACTCTATGACGAAGCGATTCATAGCCTCGTTGATTGTCGGTGCGATGGTTCTTGTTTGCAGCGCGAATGCCGCTCAACAACAAGCGATGACCGTCGAGACTCTTCGGGGATACCTCGACAAGATGGGTCTGCGCTACGTGCCCCATCCGAAGAACGCGGATGCCGTGGTCGTTCCGCGCAGCGAAAATCGAAATGCTGAACGGCTCGATTTGTATGTCGAGCTTCGCCGCGACAAATCCCTGGTGCTGACCGTCTATCCGAAACTCAAAGGGCGATACTTCAATCTCGCGAGAGCAACCGACCGTGAGAAGCTGCTTCAGCGATTGCTCGAAGCAAATCATCGGGCCTTTGCGACGTTCTTCGCCGATGCGCACGGCGACATCGGCGCACGATTCACGTTCACGACGGAGAACGGAGTTTCGTACGAAGCATTTCGGGTCGCGGTGACCGAGTTGCTCAGAATCGCCGACGAGTTCACGCCGACGCTTGATGAATATATGAAGAAGGAATAAACCACGGGGCACACGGGAAGTTTTCTGTGATCGGTGTAAGCACGGGGTTAGACGATGAAAATTAGATTGATCGCAACGGTTCTCGTTATGCTGGCGACGATCGTGGGAAAGGCTGTCGCGCAGCAGACGGGTACCGAGCAAACTCAGGCGCCCAAACCAAAGCAAGTTGTGCGGCTCACATTCGCCGAGCGCATGAAGCAATACCTTCAACGCACAGGCTCGACCATCGATGAAGTCAAGAGCGGGCCGGACATGGTGGTGTCGAACTATCCCGACATCAAAGGCAACAAGCTCACTATCGTGCTGGTGAATGATCGCAGAAAAAACCTGCTCGGGTTTTACATCTACAACTTCGGCAGCTTGAAGGCGGCTACGAACAAGGAAGAAGTCTACAGGTATCTGCTCTCGGCGAACGACGCGATTACGATTGGCAGCTTCTTTGTCGATAGCGACGATGACATCGGTTACAAGTATCTGGTGAGCGGCGGACCGACGATGACTCAAGCTGCGTTCGAGTCGGCTTATTTCACGATGGCGGCGGTTGCGCGCGAGCGAAGACCCGAGATCAGAAAGTTGCTGGGGTCTGCGAATGATAAAGAGGATAAGCCTTCCGATGTGAAGAAGGCCGCGGAAGAAAAGCCGCCAGATAACTAATGCTTGTAAGGGCGGCCCTCAGCGGCCGCCCCTTAGTGAGCCCTACAACGCCGAGGAACGAGGGGCGGCCACAGAGTGCCGCCCATACAGGAGTATGGAAGAGGTTCACCAACTATCCAGTCTAGAAGAACTCCTCAGGGAGCGAATACTCGTGCTCGATGGCGCGATGGGCACCGCTATTCAATCTCGTAATCTCAGCGCTCAGGACTTCGGTGGCGCCCAGCTCGAAGGCTGTAACGAGAACCTGGTCATGACGCGGCCGGACGTCATACTCGATATTCATCGAGGCTATCTCGAAGTCGGCGCCGACATCATCGAGACAAACACATTCGGTGGGACTTCGATCGTGCTCGCCGAATACGCGCTCCAGGACCAGGTACAACTCATCAACGAAACCGCCGCGAAGCTCGCCAAACAAGCCGCGGCTGAATTCTCCACGGCGAACAAGCCGCGATTCGTTGCCGGTTCGATGGGCCCCACCACGAAAGCCATCTCGGTCACCGGCGGCGTGACCTTCGATCAAATCATCGAAGCCTTTCACGCTCAGGCCGCGGGACTCGTGGCCGGCGGCGCCGATATCCTGATCGTCGAGACTCAGCAGGACACTCGCAACGTCAAAGCGGCGCTCATTGGGATTTGGAAACTGTTCGACGAGATCGGTTTCAAAGTTCCGGTGATGGTTTCAGGAACCATCGAAGCGATGGGCACGATGCTCGCCGGTCAAACCGTCGAAGCGTTCGCCACTTCGATGATGCACGCCGATTTGTTGTCGCTTGGTTTGAACTGCGCGACCGGACCGGAGTTTATGACTGACCGAATACGCAGTCTGGCCAGTCAAACCGAGACCCGCGTGTCGTGCATACCAAACGCGGGATTGCCAAACGAAGACGGAATCTATCTCGAGACTCCCGAGAGCATGGCGACGACGCTCGAACGCTTCGTCGATCACGGCTGGATCAATCTGGTGGGCGGATGCTGCGGAACGACCCCTGCTCATATTCAAGCTCTTGCACAGATGGTCGAAAGCAAACGTCCGCGAGTTCCGGTTGAGCATCATCGAACTTTGTTTTCCGGTATCGACTTTGTCGAAGCGAGCGACGATCAGCGCCCGTTGATCGTCGGCGAACGCACCAACGAAGTCGGCTCGCGCAAATTCAAACGCCTGATCACCGAAGAGAAATACGAAGAAGCCGCCGAGATCGCCAGGCAACAAGTCAAGGGCGGCGCGCAGGTTTGCGATGTGAACCTGCAGAACGCCGACCGAGAAGAGCTGTACGACGTAGACCGCTTCTACGAGAAAATGATTCGCGTCGTCAAGACGCCGATCATGATCGACACCACCGACACAGTCGCAATCGAGCGCGCGCTGACTTATTGCCAGGGCAAGTCGATCATCAACTCGATCAACCTCGAAGACGGTCTCGAGAAATTCGATCGAGTCACGCCGCTCTCGCGCAAGTACGGAGCCGCGCTGATCGTCGGCTGCATCGACGAAGACAAAGAGCAGGCGCAAGCCATAACGCGCCAGCGCAAACTCGAAGTCGCGCGCCGCTCGGTCAAACTGCTCAACGAAGATTACGGCATTCGCACTGAAGACATCTTGATCGACCCGCTTGTGTTTCCGTGCGCGACCGGCGATCAGAACTACGTTGGCAGCGCCGTTGAAACCATCGAAGGCGTGCGCTTGATCAAGCAGGAGATTCCCTACGTCAAAACGATTCTTGGCATAAGCAATGTCTCGTTTGGTTTGCCGGACGCGGGCAGGGAAGTGCTGAATTCGGTTTTTCTGTATCACTGCACCAAGGCCGGGCTCGATCTTGCGATTGTGAATTCAGAAAAGCTCGAACGTTACGCTTCGATCCCCGAAGAAGAGCGCCGGCTTTCCGAAGACCTGTTGTGGAATCGCGGCGATGATCCGATTGCGGCGTTCGCGGCGCACTTTCGCGGCGCGACTTCGAAGAAAAAACAGAAGGCGAGCGATCTCCCGCTCGACGAGCGATTGGCGAGCTACATCATCGAAGGCACGAAGGAAGGCTTGATTGCTGATCTCGATCTGAAGCTCAAAGAAGCCGCGCCGCTCGACATCATCAACGGTCCGTTGATGAGTGGAATGTCCGAAGTCGGACGCCTTTTCAACGCGAATGAGCTGATCGTCGCCGAGGTGCTTCAAAGCGCCGAAGCGATGAAAGCAGCCGTGTCCTATCTCGAACAATTCATGGAAAAGGCCGCCGACAGTTCTCGCGGGCGAATCATTCTTGCGACGGTGAAGGGCGACGTCCACGACATCGGCAAGAATCTCGTCGACATCATCCTCTCGAACAACGGCTATCAAGTTGTGAACCTCGGTATCAAAGTCGCGCCGGAAGTTTTGATCCAGGGAGTGCGGGAGCATAAGCCTGATGCGATCGGACTCTCGGGTTTGCTGGTGAAGTCGGCCCAGCAGATGGTGCTAACGGCCGAGGACTTGAAAGACGCCGGCATCGATCTGCCGTTGCTGGTTGGCGGCGCGGCGCTTTCGGATCGTTTCACCAGGACGAAAATCGCCCCCGCTTACGGTGGAACGGTCGCGTATGCGAACGACGCGATGAACGGGCTCGACTTGCTGAATCGCTTCATGGATTCCGGTTCGCGGGCGAAGCTGGAAGCTGAACTGCTCGACCGCGATTTGAATATCAAGCCGGCGGCTCCGCAGATCCTCGTTGATGAAAGCGAACAGCGCAGCTCGCGAATTTCGCGTGCGGTGCCGATTCCGCCAGTGCCCGATCTCGAAAGGCACATCGAGGAGATCGGGACATCGAGATCCAACTATCAGGAAATCATGGATCTCGACGGCGTGTGGAGCTACATCAATCCGCAGATGCTCTACGGTAAACATCTTGGGTTTCGCGGGCGATTCGTGGACGCGCTTGCGGCGGGTGACATCAAGGCTCGCGAGCTTGAAGAAAAGATCGAACGCGTGAAAGACGAATGCCGGGCCGGTGCGATGAAGGTGCGAGCGGTATGGCAATTCTTCGAAGCCGAGCCCGAAGGCAATTCGATCAACTTGTACGATCAGGCTCGCACGCCGGGACCGGTGGCGACGTTTCGTTTTCCGCGTCAGCGAAAGGAAGACGGACTGGCGTTGAGCGATCTGGTTTTGCCGGCGAGTTACGACGGCGGGCGTCGCCGGGATCACATCGCGATGTTCGTAACCACGGCGGGCGAAGGCATACGCGAGGTCGCCGAAGAAGCGAAACTCAAAGGCGAGTACTTGCGATCATACGCGCTCCAGGCGTTGGCGCTTGAAACCGCCGAAGCCGCCGCCGAGTGGTTGCACTCGCTGATTCGCTGGACGTGGGGATTTCCCGATCCGCCGCAGCTTCCGCGCCGGCAGTTGTTTCAGGCGCGCTATCGCGGCAAGCGTTATTCGTTCGGTTACCCGGCGTGTCCCGATTTGGAATCGCAGGCCGACTTGTTCCGTTTGCTTCGTCCCGAAGATATCGGAGTTCAACTGACCGAAGGTTTCATGATGGAACCCGAAGCGAGCGTGTCCGCGCTGGTGTTTCATCATCCTGATGCCGCGTACTTCTCGGTTGGCGCACAAGAACTCGCCGAGGCAACTGCGGACTAAAGCCGCGATCGTCAGGGCGCTCGTCCTCGCCCGATGTAAAAGGCAAACCCGAAGACCACGATCGCGACACACGCAATAAAACCGAGCCAGAAAAAGATCGTCCACTGCGCGGCGACGAGCCCGTGGGAGCTGGTCGAGCCGCTTACACGATACATCAGGTAAGCGCTGGCGCTGCCACCCACGGTCATCGACAGAGCGACAAGAGAAGGCGCATCGCGGGCGACTGCTCGCGACAGGCCAAGAACGATAATCACCACCATAAGCAAAGGCACGAGCCACAGCAGCGTGTCTCCCGAGCGCGCTAGATCATACCCGCTCACGGAATCGCGCACGCCCAGGCAACTCAGCTCCACCCACGGCAGGAAGAAGCACAAGAACACGAATGCGGCGAGGCTCAGGTTGATTGTTCGAGCCCGTTTCATTGATTCACTTCTCATCAACCAGTCGCTATGTTGAATTGGTGGCCGTCCCAAGCGAAGACATCGCCGCGAGTTTCAATTTTGAAGGATCCGCGGAGATCGGCGGCTTTTCAAGGAACTTCTGGATCTTGAAATAAAACGACTGAACGGGCGGCCACGAAACGTATTCGTTGAATACTTTCGAAGCCGCTTTCCTGGTCAACCACCGCGATGAATCAAGCGACCGGCTGGTTTCCATAATAGGCGACTGGTTGCCCAGTCACCAGCCATCGCATGCCCGATCTCGCTCTCGCGTGTATACTTTAATCAGGACGCTTTCCGGAATCCACATACGTTCATCGCGTATTCAAAACACGACAGACGAATCTTCTTTGAAGCGCGCTGGACCAAAGGAGCGTTCACGTGGAAATCGTTGTTGGAATCTTCAAGACGCGTGCTGAAGCGGCAAGGGCCACGGACAATCTGAAAGCGGCGGGAATCTCAGACGATCACATCGTTCGACTTATGCCGGGTGCTTCCGATGAGAAACTCGATTCAGTACCCACTACCGAAACCGAACAGCCCGGAGTGGGGGGAGCGATTGGCGGAGTGGTCGGCGGAGCGATCGGGGCTGCCGGAGGCATGAGCATCGGCGCCGCGGCCGCAAGCGTCCTTGTGCCGGGCGTTGGTCCGGTGATCGCCATAGGAGTCCTTGCGGCGGCGCTTCTGGGCACGGGCGTGGCGATTGGCGGCGCAGCTCTGGGCGATGCGCTCGACGAAGGGATGACCGAGGGCTTACCCAGGGACGAGCTGTTCATTTATGAGGACGCGTTGCGTCAGGGGCGCTCGGTCGTCATCGCGTTTGTACAACCCGGCAGACAGGTTGACGTGGTTCGAAGGATGATGGAGCAGGGCGGCGCTGAGAGCATCGATTCGGCGCGCGAAGACTGGTGGGCGGGGCTGCGCGCCGCGGAGGAGGAACATTACAAAGCGGATGGCCGCGACTTCAAATCCGATGAGCCCAGTTATCGAAACGGGTTCGAAGCGGCGTTGCATCCCGAGACTCGCGGCCGAGCATACGACGACGCGGTCAACTACTTAATGGCTCGTTACCCGCGGAACTATTCCGAGGAAGCATTTCGACGCGGTTACGATCGCGGTAACAATTACCGGGCGAGTCTGGTGAAGAGTTTCAAGAAGTCCGCATGAGATTCGCGAATCGTCTAGCGGCATCGCATTTGCCCTGATTCACGCGGCGCTTGTCGAGTCGTTGTGAATCGCTGGATTTCCGCGCGTTCAGTGGTCTGGCGAAAAGGGGTTATGTAAATATGAGATTGAGGATAGGAAAAATCTGCGTGGTCGCTGGAGTGCTTGCCGTTTTGCTGGCGGTCTTGCTCAGCCAGGCTGTCGCGGGCCAGTCGCACTACACAAAAGCGGTTGACCACCTCAAGACTGCGATTGACCTGAAGCAGAAGCGAGATCTGATCGGCGCGGAAGCGCACTATCGCGAGGCGATTCGTTTGGAGCCCGGCTACGCCGAAGCTCACTACAGCTACGCGATACTGCTGGCGGATCGCGGGGACATCAACGGCGCAATATCGGAATCGAAGAAGGCGATTGACATCGAGAAGAATTATCCCGAGGCGCACTTCAATCTGGCGGGCTATTTGCGAAAGAAAGGTGACCGCGACGGCGAGATAAAGGAATATGAGCGAGCGATCGCGGCCGCGCCCAACTACGTGATCGCGCACTTTAATCTAGCGAACTCGCTGGTTGAGCGCGGGGATTATGACGGAGCGATCATTCACTATCGCGAGTATCTGAGACTTGCGCCGAAGGCAGAAGACGCCGAGCAGGTGAAACAGGTAATCAAGAACCTCGAAGGTCAGCGCTGATTGTGGCTGAGTGAGGATGTTTCGAGCGCAACGAAGAGAGCCAGCACGAACGCTGGCTCTCTTGTGGTTTTGAGATAACGGCCTGTCGATCAATAGGCGACGAAAGGCTCGGTGTAGACCTTCTTGACCCGAACGCCATTGATTCGCCTCGGCACCTTTGCGGTGAGCGGAGAATCAGCATCGATGTAGACGACGATCGCGGCATCGCCCGCTGCTGCGTCGTCGGCCCCGACTCCCACGCCGATGATCCCCGGCTGCGACATCAACTGAACTTCCTGAGATCGCATGGCTCTCGTTGCGAGCTTGATAGCTCGGCTCGAAGGCTCACCGTCCGAAACCGGCCCGGTGGATGCGGAACACGTTCCCCCTACAAAGCTGACCGAGCTTCCGAGAGCCGTCGACAGCTTTGTAAGCACTTCTCCGATGGGGTTCCCTATCGTACTTGAGCTGCTGCCCGCGTACAGCAAGGCAACAGGTTGATGACAGGCGTTGTCTGACACGATCAATGAACCCGAGTCGCCGCCTGCGCTAAAGGTGGTGCTGTTAATCACTACCTGGTTCGTATAGGCAACGACAAACTTCTTACCGGAATTGCAGCCCTTTTGATATTGCACGCTGACGCTTGTATTGATCGAGGCGATGCTTCCGGTTGTGAAACCAGTTGTGCGGCCGCTCTTTGCCACGGCCAGTCCGACGGCCGGCGCTTTGACTACGGCGCTGATTGTGCCGATGTCCTGGATTGAGCCGCTGGTATTCATGGCGCCTGAGCGCAACTGCGCAATCGCGGCATCGACATTGGATCCAAGCGGCGCCGCCGTGGTGAAATCCGCGACAATCGGGGGGATACGACATCCGTTGTCGATCAACCCCGGCTGCGAAATATCTTCGCCCGCTACTGCCTGATCCGATCGCGCCAGCACATGGTTGTTGCTAAGAATGTAGTTGGTAGTGCCGCTGTGGACGAGCGACCCGAGCGTACCGCTACAGCAAAAAGCCCTGCTGCTGTCGTTGATGTTGCCGCCCGACACACCGAAGTTCGTGTTAGCGACCTGGTGATTCGCTCCGCCATCGGCCAATAGTGATGGACCGATAGTGAGCGCACAGGCCCCCAAAACCAAAACTCCTAAGCGGCTAAGCAAAACGTGCCTCTTCATTTAGTGACCTCCATTTTTTCTAAGTACCTCCTCGCGTTTGAGACTGCTCTCAAACGAAAGACGAGCAATCGCGAATGCGCGCTAGGCTATCAATGACTAGCGGCTTGTGTCAATGGTTTAGACTCAAGACGATGTTGTGTTCTTCACTGCGTCGTGAAATTCCGCAACGAGGTAGGGGGCCATCACGGCCCCCTTTCATCTTCGGCATCATTGAACGTTCACAGTGTAGACCTCGTAGTCGGCAACACGGTGGTCACAGAAGAAAGGCCATACGGCCGTCTGAAACGGACTGGACGATGAATAATCGCCGGGGCCGTTAGGGTTGCCGTTGAAGTTTGACGATGCGGACGTTTGCTTCACATTCGCCGACCATGTGACTCCATTGTCGGTGCTCTGCGTAGCATAGACGTGCGCCAGACAATTACCGGGATCATCGCGCCGGTCATAGAAGCTCACCGTGATTTTGTCGCCGCCCGCGCCGTTCGATTCAACTGACAACGTCGGATGGAACTGATCTTGTGAGCCCGTATCGTCGTTGATCGAAACGGGAGCCGACCAGCTTGCTCCGCCATTTGTCGATCTGGTGAAGAGAATGTCGAAACCGTGAGCCGTTACCGGGTCGGCGTAGACCAGATAGAGCGTTCCACTCGGGCCCACCTTGAGAGCGTGCGCGGGTCCTTGCGAACGTCCGCCTACGCAGCCGATGTCCAGACCAAACCCCGCGTGGGTCGTCGCCGCGGCGACGTCGGTGCCCCAGGTAACTCCGCCGTTTGTGCTCTTGTCCACGAATATCCTGTTCTTCGCGTAGTCGTGCCACGAGTCGTAGACAACGCCGGTATTGTGATCCACAGCCGGGTATGCCCCGATCACGCGCTCGAACTTCGTGGTGCCGTCGTTAACTTTGGTCGGAGTGCTCCAGGTCGAGCCGCCGTTGGAAGAGAACGACAGCAGAAGAATCTGGTTGTTACCTGAGTTTCGATCCCACGAAACGTAAATGCGATTGGCGAATGAGCTGTTGCTGCGATCTATCGCCATGTAGTACTTGTCGTCGAAATCCTTCCTTGTATTGAACGTCACTGGCGTGGCTTGCGTCCACGTCGTTCCGTTTGTGGATTTCATGACGACAATAGCGTTCGGGAAGCTACCGCTCAGCGGGGCCACGCCGTATGAGTAGTAGAATGTTCCAGCTTTATCGACGTCCACCGCCGGGTCGAATCCGATGCCGAAGGTTGTGCCATTCCAGACTCGTGACATCGAGCTCTTTGTCCAGGTATTGGTGTCGGTTGATGCATAGGCAAGCGGCGCGCAATCGCCGAAGGTTCCCGGCGCTGCTGATGCACTGCAGTTTCCGGGGTAGATGTGATTCGAGCCGCCAACGAGAACGATTCCGGAGGTGACCGCCCCGGTTTCGCCTTCATACGAGTTTGAACTGTTTGAGACGTCTCGATCGGTGCCGGTGACCAGACTCAACGTCGAAGCCGGTGCTGAGCTGAATGCAGCGCTTCCAAGGTCCCTGGCGAGTGGTGAGGGAATTGCGGCTTCACCTCCGAAAACAAAATGGCCGTGATCGAGACCGGCTTCGGACACATGGACAAGGATGGGACGCGTGAGGAACGGTGGCGGTCCGTTGCCGTCCCCGCCCGGTGCTTGAGCGCCAACTCGCGTGGCGATGGGCAACAGGCACACGCACACACTCATAGTTACCCCCAATACTTTTCTAAGCATATGGTTTCCTCCTTTTTTTGTGAATTACCTCTAGCGGACGCGCCAATGACTGACACGCGGGTGCGAGCGTAACAACGATCACGAGATGTGTCAATGCCGTGCCGTTTCTCGCAATACGGTTTGTGTAGGTCGGACCACCATCGAGAAGGAATCGTTTGAGCGGAACATAACCGGGTGGGAGAATGGGGAGCCTTGAGTCGCGCTCGGTGGGCGGGGTAGGTTGAGCTATTGCGGTTATTGCTTCTTTAGCGACGCGGCCACCTTCGCCGTAGCTCCCGCTTTCACCTTGACCTCCGTCTGGAAAAATCTGTAGCCCGGTTTCTCAAGATCCACCGTGTACTTCCCCGGCGCCAATCCGGTTATCGTGGCAGGAGTGATGCCTTTCGGCTGTGGTTCGCCGGCTCCGCCTTCATCCGTTGCTACGAGAAGCACTCTCGCGCCTGGCGGCGTTGAAGTCACATCGATGCTCCCGGTGGTCGTCTGCTCCGTCTTCGCAGTCGCATTGTCGTTCGCCGCTTTGGATTGAGAAGCATTCTGGTTTGCGTTGCCTGGAGTATTCGACGGAGGCGAGGTGTGTGTGCAGGCACCAGCCATCAGGCCGAATGCCAAAACGAGAGGCAGTAAATCAGCCAGTCTTACTTTGATCCGACAAGGTGCAGTCTTACGCATATCCTGGGGCTCGCAGTAGCATTTTTGTGTCCGATAATTCAACTGAATCTCCCAATCCAAAAGCTCAATCATGCGTCCAACTCCATCCCAATGGCGCATCATCCTACCATTTCAAGTTCGACTGATCGATGGCCCTGCCGGCTGTTCTGAACGCCAAGCGTACTACACAGATCGGCACGCTGACAAAGCTGGTACTGTTTGAGGACATCGCCCGAGACGGTATACTGAAACGCGACGCCCGTTGCTCGCAACCCTGTTCGATTTGAGTGATGACAACAGGAACCCAAATACAGATGCTTATGCGCGACATGCTCTTCATCAACTGGGCAGTCGATCCAGCCGCCGCGAGAAGGTTCGTGGATCCGCGACTCGAACTCGATACGGTTATTGATTCCCGGGGGAAAAGCATGGCGTTGGCATCGGCAGTTTGCTTTCGAGTTGAGACAGTTCGCTCGAGCGTAATGCCCTTGCCGCGATTGAGCTTCGAACAGGTGAACTACCGCATATACGTAAAGGCCGAAGATGTTCCGTCGGTCGTATTTCTCGACATGAAAGTCAACTCGAGGATGGTGACAACTCTAACCAGCTTTCTGGGAGTGCCGGTTTCATACGAAGACATTGAAATAAAGGCGGAACCGGCCGGCCCCGAATCGCTTCGATACATTTTCGAATCGACGGGGCTTCACGCTGATGTTACGGTCGGTGGTGAGGCGCCTGCTTCCGATCCGGCAATCGAGCCGCCGTTCATCACTCAGAGATTGGTTGGCTACGCGGGAGCGGGCGACAGTGTGTACAGGATTGATGTGGAGCATCCGCGGCTTGACGGCCGTCCTGCTGGCGTCGCCGGCGTAGAGGCGGCGACGTTAGTGGGGCTTGGCCTTTTCACCCTGGAAGAATCCAGGCGGCCTCATTCGGCAATGTATGTTCAAGAAGCATCTTTCGGAACGAGTGCCCCGACTCGTGCGTGGTGATTTTGAAATTCTTGTTTCTTTGTGTTGTGCGCTCAGGTAGTATTCATTCACGTTCTAAGATGGAGTTGTAGATGAAGTCTCACGGGTTTTCGATCACTTCCGTCATTGCAATATTAATAGTTGGTTTAATCGTCGTAGCCGTCCGATCGGAGGGCGCCGGAAAGCGTGTTCAAGCGCAAGCCCAGCCAAAGCCGTCCGGCGAAGCTACTCAGGCCAGCAGTGTGGAATCATTACCTGCTTCCGCGAAAGTGGCTCCCAAAGCCACATCCAGCGCTTCGGAGTTTTCAGCATTCGCCTTGGCGGCCACTCGAAACGCAGAGCTTCAGAACAATCTCGGATGGGCGTTCGGCGGAAAATCTCAAAGAGGCTGGGCGCTCTATACACCGTTGATTGCTAATTTAGTCGGCTGCAAAGATGATGTCGCGGGCGAGTTAGCGATGCGAGTTTCCGCGTGGCAACAAGTGAATGGCGTCGCGTCGACGGGCGTGCTGGACGGTGACACGTGGTCGCGAATGGTCACGACGTTTCAATCTCAAAGAATGAAGCGGCAACCGCCGGCCTCCGAAGATCAACTGGTCACGATCCCGGTTTCAGATTGTTATGACCCGAGCCGGCCCGAAGAGCTGCGCAAGGCGGATCGTGAGAGCTTTGCGGCTTACAAGAAAATGATCGCTGCCGCGGCTGCCGACAAATCTCTTGGACTCGCGCTGACGGCTGATGGGCAGCTCGCGGAGGGCGAGAAATACTTCAAGGTCGTGTCGGCGTTTCGTTCACGTGAGTACCAGGATCAACTGCGCAAACAATCTCCGAACAGCGGCCGGGCGGGACTCGCCGTGAACAGCCCGCATAACACCGGACGCGCGTTCGATCTGTATGTAGGAGGCGAGCCGGTCAGCACCAAAGATGAGAACCGCGCACTTCAGACACGGACGGCTGCGTATCGATGGTTAGTCAAGAACGCCGCGCGCTTCGGCTTTCGGCCCTACTTTTACGAACCCTGGCACTGGGAGTACGCGGGAGGCCAAAGCAACGCAGCGACGGGAGACAAGGCGACGCGGTGAAATGATAGTTAGCGAACTATTGTTCAAAGAGCCTTTGCGAGCCTGATGATTGATGCCAACCTTTAAGATGCGGTCGGCTGCTCCGAAGATTTTCTGAGCCGACATCTCCGGGATCCCACCGCCCTCAAGCCATTCTTGAATATGGCCGCGCCATTATGATTCAGAGCGCGCCAATCCACGCGATACAAACCAGAAGGGCGACTGCTGACGTACGCGTTAGGCTGATGTGTCAGAAACAGATTCCCGAAAAGTACATATACAGTTGTAGGTGATCAGGTCGTGAAACCGAGCTACCGGGTGCGCTTGCATGGACGAAAAAGAAAACATTGGAACTTGCTTTCATGTCTGCTCATTCTGAATCTAAGAATCTCGGCAGTACTGCGACTACAGCGCAGTTTCTTTGTTGTTTACACGGCACCCAAGCGGTGCTACGCGCAGCGCCTCATTGGGTACTTACATCACAGGACGGAAGCAAGCGAGTTCGAAACTCAGAGACCGCCGCTACCACGATGTACCGTAGTCAGGATCCGTCACAGCTTTATACCTGCAGCGGTTTAGATGAAGCTCGTAAGTTTGCAGGTAAGGGGTCTTCGCTTACTTTCCAAGTTCGTCCTCGTCGACGACCAACCTATTGACTTTGGATTGGGAATTCTACCTAGGAGGACTATCTATGAACCTCTCCAAACAGAGCGAATTCAGGGGTGTTAGGCATTACCGCTTGGTCTTCTCGCTTCTCCTCGCTTTGCTCATTGTTTGCGACGCGGCCGGCCAGGTTCGGAGAAGAATCGAAATCTCCAGGTTCGTCCAACCTTCTTCTCGGGTCGGATCTGCCGTTGCAGGCCGCTTCTTTGCGAGGGCGTTTCGGTTCGCTGGCGGTGTCGTACCGCGAGGGAGCGCTGTATTCATCAATCCGGAAGGGAGGCGGCTGAGCGCGCGCCAATTGGAGCTCGTGATTCTCGATAAGGCCAAACTCAGCAATAACCGTCCGGACTATGATGCGATCGGCATTCGTTGGAACAGTAAAATATATCAACTCGCGGCGGAAGATGACTTGATCTATTCATTGATGAAGTTCATCCAACGCGGGAGTTATATCGCGTTTACGATCCCGGTTTTCGATTTTGATGAAAACTATTTTCGGCAGAACGCATTGTTGGACGATGGTGCGGGCGGCTACATCGCCAAGGAATTCCTGACCCCCTCTCACATACGACTCCTCCATGAAATAGATTTGGACACAGAGACGGAGGAAATGCTTCCCAAGGAAAAAGCGGGGATCATGAGGGCCATTAACAGAGGCAGCGGGCAACTCTCCGAGATAGGTACTTACGTCAATGCCGATTTCCATATCGCATACCAAGTCTTTCTCGCCAATGCCAACGGCAAAAATGTCATCGACGTTGGCGGCCTGCCGCTAAGATATTCTTGGAGTGTGAGAAGGAGCGGGACGGTGGTCATTGATGAAGTCGAGGTGTTCACGTTCCCAGAAGAGGAATTCAGCCTCCAAGACCGGGCGGTCCTGTTTTTCCAGACGGCGGCTATCCTGAGGCAATTCAGTCGGGATAACCCGCGGGAATTTAATCGGTTCTTGAGGGAAGTCGGGACCGTTGAAGGAAGACGCTAGTACACCGTCTCTGAGCGGAGGTCCTTCGACAATGAATTTATTCCATGCTTTCCCGCGCCCGCCGCACCGGACGGGTGCGGGAGGAAGGGTGGTCCGTGAGTCGCCGAGAGAAGAGGATCGCCAGAAAGGGTTTGAGATCCTTCGCCTGATATTGACTCATGGGCTGCTCTGCACGCCCGAGAAGTTCAAGCTTTATCCGAACTACAATACGGAGAATACGGAAAAGCAGAAGTGCCTGGCGGCGAACAAACACCATGATGAGATTGTTCAATCCCGGGCCTGCTTCACTCTGGTTGACACACTAGAACTCTCTAAAGAGTACGAACTGTTTCAAGGCAATCCCACAAGTCACTTAGCTCATATCGATCTATTCGGCGAGTTCGCGATTGGGCTCGATCCTATTGAAGCAAGAGCATTGGGGGTCATGCCCACGGTTTACTACTACAGGCACGACATCAGCAACCCTTTGACGAAAACGGCGGGGCTGGGTTCGCAAGTCGTCGAACGCCTGGATGAAATTCGGTCCCTGTTTTCAATACTGAGTTACATCGAGGCTAAGTCCAATGCCGGGCCTGAAGATGACATGGTCTTTCCCCCACCAGAAACGCTTAAGAGCATGGGTATCCATGTGCGTTATCAAGACGATATCGAGGCGGAACTCGCTAACATCAAGGCGAAGGAAGCGGCGCTTGTCTTGCGACTCTTCAATACGGACCGAGTCCCCGCATGGAACCTTGTTGACTTCGTTGAGATTATGCTCTCGCTTTACCAAACCACAGACTCGACAATCGAGGATGCGCCATTGGCGTTTTTTCAGCAAAGAGAATGGCGGCTCGTCCATCACATGATGGAGGGTTTGAGGTGGTTTGGCCTTGGGAAGCATCCTAGCTACCAAGACCCGTTTGCAGAAGACTTCGTCAGTGCGGTGCAGGAAATCAAGAACTTCGTTCGTCGGACATCTCCAACGAAGAGGGAAGATCATTTGGCCTGGTTTTTCAACAACTGCTGGGTGCTCGTTGGTACGGCGGAACGGCGCTTCCGAGATTTTGTGCGCGAAATCGTAGTGCCTGAAAGCCTTCGCAAACAGGCAAAAGCTGTCGTGGATTCGTTACCGTTTGCTTCGACGCGTCCCGTGATTACTCCCCTGCCACAGAGATGGAGGATTGCGATGGAAAGTGGTGTTCCACGTATTGTCCAAGCGACGGACTAAACGCTCTGAGTATCCGAGGCGGGATAGAATAATCGAGGGCCGAGTCGTCGCAGCTAAGCAACAGCAAACCAAGTGCCTCAAGGCCGCCAGTACTCTTACTAATCTGTGCTGGAGCAGTACGGCTTGACGGCGCAGGGCGGCCGCAAATATTCCTACTCGTGAGGTCAACGCTATTCCGGCACGTAAGGAGGATAATTCTGATGGTTCAGACTCAGCAGGTGTGGACAAGCCTGGAGATTGTGAAACTATGTGTAAGTTTACTAACTCCTGTAATGGTTCTATTACTTGGTATCTGGATAACTCGATTGGCAGAACAATTCAAAGCAGTTCTTTGGGCAAATCAGAAGGTCGTCGAAAAGCGTATCGGTGTGTATGATGAGTTGGCTCCGCTCTTAAATGACCTTTATTGCTACTATGAATTCGTCGGCAATTGGAAAGAATTCACGCCTACGCAAGTAATCGAGATAAAGCGAAAGTTAGATAAGAAGCTATACATTAATGCTCCGCTATTCTCCCCCGGCTTCCAACAGCTTTATAACTCTTTCATACATCACTGCTTTGAAACATATGTTGGCCTTGGATTGAATGCCAAGCTACGCACTCCGATTTCTAGTCAAGATGGAGATAGGAGGGTCGCAACGCAGGCGGGTTGGGACAGCAGTTGGGATATGATGTTCTCGAACCCGGCGCGGTGCCCTACGAAAGCCGAAATAAGAGATGCGTACAATGACTTAATGTCCCGCTTCTCATCTGAGTTGGGCATCGGATTGAGATGAAGAGAGTTACGCACCAGAAGTTGCCACGTTGAACGTGAAGGTGAACCCAGTTCATTTACCTCTGAGGAAAGCTGCCTACTTGGGGGGTGGTAGCGTCTGAGTGCTTTCACAGAGTTGCGCTCATAGTGATGTCGTGCCAACCTTCTGAGCAGTGAAATCCTCTTTCGAAAAAGTGACTCGCTTCCTGAAGCGCCACTCGATGCTCGAGGGCTCCGCTGGGGTCGTTGTGGCCGTCTCGGGCGGCGCGGATTCAGTCGCCCTGCTCGATATGCTTGTCGTGGGGGTTGGTGGTGAACACAAGACCATGTCACCGCTTCTTGCCAACCCCCAACCCCCAACCCGCAATCCCCGCATTCACATCGCGCACCTCGATCACATGTTGAGAGACCGGGAGTCCGCCGAGGACGCGGAGTTCGTGAGGGCATTGGCTGACAGACTTGGTATCCCGGCGACGATCAGTTCGAACGACGTTCGTGCGATCGCCGAATCTGCGAACAGAGGAATCGAAGAAGTGGCGCGAGAACTGAGATATGAATTTCTGGTGGACGTCGCTCGCAGGAATGGCTGTGATCGAATAGCTGTAGGGCACACGATGAACGATCAAGCCGAGACTGTTTTGATGAGGCTGATCCGCGGCACGGGGCTTCGAGGTCTCGCCGCGATGCGCCCTGTTTCCGCTGCGCATGCCTTTTCGAATGGCTTGGCAGAGGAACGGAGGGGCGGAGGAGAAGAGGGGCTGAGGAGCCCAGGAGCGGAGGTGGTGGCGGCGTGCTCCCCGGCCCCCCCGCACCCCTGCTCCTGTGCTCCTCTCCTCATGCGTCCCCTGCTTTGCATCACTCGTGAAGAAGTTGAAGAATACTGCCGCGAACGAGGACTTGAGTTTCGCACCGATGCGACCAACCTGAGCCTCGACTACACTCGAAACCGAATTCGAAGCGAGGTGATACCCGCGCTTCGCTCCATCAGTCCGCAGGCCGTCGTTGCGATCGCGCGCGCGGCCGAGAATCTTGCGAGCGAGGAAGAAGCGCTGGCCGGAATTACAACTTCGCTCTTATCAACCGCACGAATCGACGCATTTCAAAACGAAGCTGATTATTCCGTGCATAGATACTCCGTTGCGGCTCTGCTGGCGCATCCGGTGGGTTTGCGAAGAAGGATGATCATCGAGGCTATCAAGCTCGAGCGCCGCGAAAGCGCCGCGCAGGAAATCACTTCAAAACACGTCACTGAAGTCGAGGGCCTGTTGCGGCCTCAGTCAAGCGGAAAGCATGTTTGCCTACCAGATGGACTTGAGGCTTGGCGAGACTTCGATGCGATCGTCTTGAAGGCGAATCCAAGCCATGCGGCGTACGAGGTTACGTTGGACTCGACTCACACCGAAGCCGAGGCTGGCGGATTCGCTTTTACATTTGATCGCGGCGTTGCCGGATCTTTGTTGAAATCGAAGATCGCCGAAACACAGCAGGTAAAGCGCCGCACCGGGCAAGACTGGATGGTTGTTGCTTTCGACGATAGCGAGTTGCCGGCCAGTTTAGTCATAAGGCCGCGAATGAAGGGCGAACGCGCTCACGTGGTTGGTCAGCGAAAAACAAAAAAGTTGAAAAACCTCATGATTGACCATAGAATCCCATCCAGTCGTCGAGCAACGTGGCCGGTCGTAACGGCGCCGGACGGCGACTACATCTGGTCGCCTGGTTTGCCCCCATCCGCGAAATTCGCCGCGCACGACGAGATCCCGAGCCTTGCAATCTTGCGCGCCTCAATCGTCGGATTCCAATCAGCGGAATCCTCCGAGGAGCCACAATGGGAACCGATCTCCGAGTCATAAAGACGCAGGAAGAAATACGCGCGCGCATAGATGCGCTTGCCAATGAAATTCGCGCCGTCGAGCCTGTTGGCGATCTCACAGTCGTTGGAATACTCGATGACGCTTTTGTGTTTCTCGCGGACCTGATTCGCGCGTTGGAAAGTCCTATCAGTTGCTGCTTCATGAAAGTTGCCCGGCATCGTCACGGAGGCCAAAGCGAGGTCCTGTTTACCAGCGAATTCGATCCGCGCAGCCGCGACATATTGCTTGTGGGTGGAGTCGTTGCAACGGGCGTTACGCTTGATTACATCTCTCGGCATCTGGCGGACCGCGGCGTTAAGTCCCTGCGCACATGCGTTCTGGTTGATAGACCGGGTGAACGCCGCGTTGATCTGAAGCCGGACTTCGTGGCGTTCGAGATTGAGCGCGGGTTTGTGTGTGGCTATGGGCTGGGAATCCAGAACCAATTTCGCCAGCTTCCGTACTTAGCTGTGATGGAAGAGTGAAGGATTGCGGATCGCGGATTTCGGATTGTGGATTAGGATCGCTCCTTTGCATTTCCCAAATCGCCAATCCGCAATCCGCAATCCGCAAGTCACAATTCCCCGTCATTGCGCATCCTAACTACGTAGTCTAGAATTTTGGTTAAGCGCAGACGCGCTGGGTTTCGTTCGGAGGTATCAAGTGAATTCAACGGTCAGGCAGATAATCTTCTGGGTTCTCATCATCGGCGGAGCATTTCTGCTCTATCAAGTGTTCTCTGGCAGCCGCGGCGTAAAGGACACAAAGCTGAGTTACTCGCTGCTTATGGACAAGGCGCAGGCTAAGCCAACACTGGTCAGGAAGGCCGAAATAAGCACCGACAGCATCAAGGGCGAGCTCACCACCGGAGAGACCTTCACGACCGAGCTGCCGAATGAGTTTGTGCAAGCAGACATCGCCAAGACGATGAAGGACAACGGAGTTCAGGAAGTCTCATTCAAGAGCTCGTCGTCGAGCCAGTGGTTGTTCGGATTGATAAGCTACGCGCCGCTGCTGGTGTTCATAGGCCTGTGGATTTTCATGATGCGCCAGATGCAATCGGGCGGAAACAAGGCGCTGTCGTTCGGCAAATCTCGCGCAAAGCTTTTGAGCAATCAGCAGAAGCGCGTGACCTTCAAGGACGTGGCCGGTGTCGAAGAAGCCAAAGAAGAGCTGCAGGAGATTATCGAGTTTCTGAAAGAGCCGCAGAAATTTCAGAAGCTCGGTGGGCGAATTCCCAAAGGCGTGTTGATGATGGGCCCTCCGGGCACGGGCAAGACTCTGCTCGCGCGCGCGATCGCCGGCGAAGCTAACGTTCCGTTCTTTTCGATCTCAGGGTCCGACTTTGTTGAGATGTTCGTTGGCGTTGGCGCCAGCCGCGTTCGCGATCTGTTCGAGCAAGGTAAGAAAAATGCTCCGTGCATCATCTTCATCGACGAGATCGACGCGGTCGGGCGCCACAGAGGGGCCGGGCTCGGAGGCGGTCACGATGAACGCGAACAAACTTTGAATCAACTGCTCGTCGAGATGGACGGCTTCGAATCAAATGACGGCGTGATCCTGATCGCCTCGACCAACCGTCCCGATGTGCTCGATCCGGCGCTGCTCAGGCCGGGCCGTTTTGATCGTCGGGTTGTAGTTCAACGGCCCGACGTAAAAGGACGCGAAGGAATCCTCGCGGTTCACACGCGCAAGATCCCGCTTGGCGACGACGTAGACATCAACGTTGTGGCTCGCAGCACACCGGGATTCACTGGAGCCGATCTGGCGAATCTCGTCAATGAAGCTGCGTTGAGCGCGGCGCGCTACAACAAGAAGGCCGTCTCGATGAATGACTTCGAGTGGGCCAAGGACAAGGTGTTGATGGGCTCCGAGCGCCGCTCGATCGTGATGTCCAACGAAGAGAAGCGCAACACGGCTTATCACGAAGGCGGGCACACGCTTGTCGGAATAAAGGTTCCAAACGCGGACCCGATTCACAAAGTCTCGATCATCCCGCGCGGGATGGCGCTCGGCGTGACGATGCAGTTGCCCGAATCGGATCGCTATTCTCACACGCGCGATTACCTCGAAGGTCAGATCGCGATAATGATGGGCGGGCGGATCGCCGAAGAAATTTTCCTGAATCACATGACGACCGGCGCTTCGAACGACATCGAGAAGGCGACCGAGCTTGCGCGAAAGATGGTTTGCGAGTTCGGAATGTCGAGCCTGGGTCCGATCACTTACGGCAAGAAGGAAGAGCAGATCTTCCTCGGCCGCGAGATCGCGCAGCATCAGGACTACAGCGAGGACACCGCGATCAAAATAGATCAGGAAGTGAACCGGTTGATCATCGATCAGTACAACCGCGCGCGTCAGATCATCGTCGAGAACAAGGACGCGTTGGTCCGATTGGCCGAAGCGCTTCTCGAGCGCGAGTCGCTGGACTCGGTGCAGATTCGGCGGTTGGTCGCGGGTTTGCCGCTTGATGATGACGATCCGGCTCCGCCGCGCGAAGGTAAACCGAAGGCTGAAGCAAAGCCCTCGATGTTGAATCCAATCATTCCGCCTGTCCCGGGCGGCGCTCAGGCCTAGAGAAACAAGAATGTCTGAACAACGAGCAGCGACGTGCTGCTCGTTGTTGTCTAAGAAGTATGATCGTTAAAACTTCCTGGGATGATGTCTAGAGAGGACACAATCCGGAGGTTCAAATGAGCGAGAACGACACAAAGACATTTGATGACAACGACGGGCCGCTAGCTGGGGATGCCTTGCTCCAAGCTGTGCGTCAGCTAGATGCAAAGGTTCAAGCGCTCGATGAAAAAGTTGACGCCAGGCTGCGCGATACCGCTCCAATGTGGGAAGTAGTGGTTTCGCGGCTCGACATCATAATAGCCGGGCAAGAGAGTCACGCAAGCCGTCTTGATTCGATCGAAGGGCATCTTGATTCGATCGAAGGGCATCTTGATGCGATCGAAGCGGAGCAACGCAAACAAGGAACGCGTCTTGATGCGGTGGATGCGCGTCTTGATGCGATAGAAAGTCGTCTCGATGCGATCGAGGTCAAGCTCGAACGCTTCGACGCCATTGACCGCGAGCTTAGACACCTGGGCAGGCGAATCGAGCGGACGATCGCAGAGTTGAGCGGAGACTTCGTCAAGTTTCGAGTCGATCAACACGATCTCGAAGACCGGGTCGAGAAACTCGAAAAAACACCTGCCTGATTCGCTGCATACACGCCGACATATCTGACTTAAGCCGGTTGGCGCCACACGGCCGACGCACCAGACTGCGCCGGGCTTAAGCGGGGTCTCCACGCGCCGAGTCATCGCTGTTCGAGTGAATGTGTAACGCTCGTCTTCCTTGAAGTACTTCAGGAATGCTTGTTGCCGAATGAAGCAAGGGGAGTATAATCACACCGGCTCGATTCCGTCCTTCCCTACAGCGAGGGCTTCATGGCGTCCTCACCCGGGACCATAAGTAGACTCTTGGTCGATTGGCGCGATGGTGACGCGACCGCGCTCGATAGACTGGTTCCTCTGGTGTATCGAGAGCTTCGCCGGTTAGCTGGCTATTACATGCGCCGCCAGCGCGCCGACCATACTCTTCAAACATCGGCGTTGATCAATGAGGCATATCTCAGGCTCATCGATCACAAGAACATGCGATGGGAGAATCGAGCTCACTTCTACGCGGTAGCGGCGCAGGCAATGCGGCGCATACTTGTCGATCACGCTCGAAGCCGCGGTTATGCAAAGCGAGGTGGCGGAGCGCTCAAGGTTTCGTTTGATGAAGCGGTCATCGGCGCCCAACAGCGCGGCGCGGAATTGATCGCGCTTGATGATGCGCTGAAGGATCTGGCGGCAATCGACCCGCGCAAGGCTCAGGTAGTCGAGCTTAGGTACTTCGGCGGACTCAGCGTAGAAGAGACTTCGGAAGTAATCGGAGTATCGGCGGTCACAATAATGCGCGAATGGCGCAGCGCCAAAGGCTGGCTGCTGAAAGCAATCAGCAAGGGAGGGCAATGACTCCCAAACGATGGAAGCAAATCGATGAGTTAGCTCAGTCCGCGTTAGAGCGCGCGGGCGATGAACGTGCGGAGTTTCTCGACCAGGCATGCGCAGACGATGATTCGCTGCGGCATGAAGTCGAATCCCAGATTGCTTATCAACAGCAAGCGAGCAAGTTCCTCGAAGAGCCCGCGTTCAAGCAAGCCGCCGACTTGATGTCAGAGTCTCAAACTGAAATTGAATCGATGGATGGACGGACGATCAGTCATTACAGCATCCTGCGGAAACTGGGTGCGGGCGGGATGGGAGAGGTTTATCTCGCCCAGGACACCACGCTGAGCCGCAAGGTAGCGATCAAGTTTCTATCGCGGAATTCAGTAGCAGGCGAACAAGCAAAGAAGCGTCTCGTCAGGGAAGCAAGAGCCGCGGCCGCGCTCGATCACCCTCATATTTGCGCGGTGTATGAAGTCGGCGAAGAAGCCGGCTACAGCTTCATAGTGATGCAGTATGTCGAAGGCGAGACGCTTGCAAGCCGCATCGAGCGCCAACCGATCGAGCTTCGCGAGACGCTCGACATCGCGGTGCAGATCGCGGATGCGCTGGCCGAAGCTCACTCACACAGAATCATTCACCGCGACATCAAGCCACAGAACGTGATGCTCACGGCGAGCCGCCATGTAAAGGTGTTGGACTTTGGGTTGGCAAGAGTGGTTCGAGAGGGCTCTCTGATTGACAGCGCCGCGGAGACTGAGAGCGTGCCGGGATTGGTTATGGGAACGGTACCTTACATGTCTCCCGAGCAAGTGCGCGGGGAAGCGCTCGACGGCCGCAGCGACATCTTCAGTTTCGGGACGGTGCTCTACGAGATGCTGAGCGGGAAGAGTCCGTTTCAAGCCGAGAGCATCGGCGGGACTATGTCATCAATCTTGACGAAGGAGCCGGCGCCGCTTGCGCGCTACGCTTCGGAGGTGCCCGATGAGTTGCAAAGGATGGTGCGCAAAGCGCTGAGCAAGGACAAGGATGCACGCTACCAAACAATCAAAGACCTGCTGATCGATCTGCGAGAGCTGAAACAAGAGTTAGAGTTTGAAGCGAAGCTCGAACGCTCAATCGATCCTGAGATTCGCGATCGTCGATCAGCGACACCGGAACAAACTGAAAGCGACGGGCGACCGGAAACGGAGACTGCGCCGCGGCAGACGGCTCACACTGACGCCTCATTCATAACTCACACGACCCCCAGCAGCATAGTTGTCATCGGCGAGATCAAGCGTCATAAGCTAGGAGTTTCGCTCGCGGTCGCGGCGCTCGCTCTCGCGGGCATCTCTTATAGCATCTACAAATTCGTCGGTCACAAATCTGCTGCAAACCTTCAATCAATGAAGATCACCAGATTGACCAACAGCGGCAAGGTCGGTAGCGCTTCAATCTCGCCCGACGGCAAATATGTGGCTTATTCGACGTTCGATGAAGCAGGACAATCAAGCCTCTGGGTCAGGCACGTTGCCACCATGAGCAACGTGCAGATCGTCCCGCCTGCGGGCGTTGATGTCGAGTTGTCAGCGCCAGCTTTCTCGCTCGATAGCAACTACGTTTACTACACCAGAGCGGAGAAGAACGGCGCACCCGCGCTTTACCAAGTGCCCGTGCTCGGTGGAACGTCGAAGAAGTTGCTGGAAGTTGTGCTAGGCCCCATCAGCTTCTCTCCCGATGGCAAACGTTTCGCTTTCACTCGCCGCTATGCGAGTCAGGGGGAAGATGCATTGATGACGGCGAATGCGGATGGTACAGGAGAACAGAAACTAGCCGCGCGCACATTCCCCGACTATTTTATGAGCGGCACGGCGTGGTCGCCAGACGGCAAAACGATTGCCTGTCCGATGGGTGGCTTTAGCGGTGGGTTCTACACAGGCGTGGCCGTCATTCAGGTCGCAGACGGTGCACAAAAAACGCTCACTTCAAACAAATCGGATTTCCTCGGAAAAGTCGCCTGGCTGTCAGACGGAAGCGGAATAATCACGACGGCGGCAGCGCAGTGGGGAAGCCCGTATCAGATTTGGCAAATCTCTTACCCCAAAGGCGAGGCGCACACGATAACCAACGACCTGAACGACTACTCCAGTGCGAGTCTCAATGCAGACTCAAGCACACTGGTCACGGTGCTGTCTGAGTCGACATCGAACATCTGGGTAACACCGCCAGGAGAGAGGGACAACATTCGACAGCTCACCTCCGGCAAAGCAAATGGAGAACCCGGGGCGAGTTGGACGCCTGACGGCAGAATAGTTTATATCTCGCACGCAGGCGGTAACACTGACATCTGGATCATGGACGCGGACGGGCGTAATCAGAAACAACTGACGGATGATGCTTCGAATAGATTGGGCTCTCTGTCCGCGACGCCCGATGGTCGCTATATCGTTTTTACTTCCACCCGCTCCGGCACTTTCCAACTTTGGAGAATAGATATTGATGGCAGCAATCTAAAACAGTTGACCACAAGCACGGGTGGGTGGCAGCCGCACTGTTCTCCCGATGGGAAATGGGTGGTCTATCACTCTTTCGGCTCCAGCGGATTCATTATCTGGAAAGTCTCTATTGACGGCGGCGAACCCGTGCAGGTCACCGATAAATTTGCGTCATTTCCCGCCGTCTCTCCCGATGGAAAACTGATCGCTTGCTACTTGCGTGACCCACAGACGAGGGTCAAAAAGATCGCGCTGCTGCCGTTTGAGGGAGGGGACCCGGTTAGATCACTTGACCTCCCGCAGACTGCAGATGCAGGACAATCTGTTCGCTGGACACCGGACGGCCGCGCTGTGACCTACATCGACACTCGCGGTCTCGTCTCGAACATCTGGCTTCAGCCGATAGACGGCAGCCCGCGAAGGCAGTTGACCAATTTCAAAACCGACCGGATTTTCTCCTTCGACTGGTCGCGCGACGGGAAACTCGTCTGCTCACGCGGAGTGATAGATAGCGACGTTGTCTTGATCAAAGATTTCAGATGAGTCCGGACACGCGCACAGAATCTGGCGGTTATGAAATCCGCTCGAAGATCGGTCTGGATAAGTTTAGTTTTCTCATGGAGTGGAAGGTTGAATCGCAGTTCGTCAAACATTCTACGCCTACACGATTGTTTGAAAAATATGTGACGCCTTCTCAGATCAAGCAGGAGCAAGCAGTGACTCCGGAACGATGGAAACAAATAGATGAGCTGGCGCAGGCCGCGTTAGAGCGCGGCGTGGTCGAACGCGAGGGCTTTCTCGATCAAGCATGCGCGGGCGATGACACTCTGCGACGCGAAGTCGAATCCCACATCGCTTACCAACAGCAAGCGAGCAAGTTCCTCGAAGAGCCCGCGTTCAAGCAAGCCGCCGACTTTATGTCAGCTTCTCAAACTGAAATTGAATCAATGGAAGGAAGGACGATCGGTCGCTACAGAATTCTGCGGACGCTCGGCGCGGGCGGGATGGGGGAGGTCTACCTTGCGGAAGACACGCGGCTTAAACGCAAAGTCGCGCTCAAACTGCTTCCGGCCGAGTTCACTCAGGATATGGACCGCGTGCGGCGGTTCGAGCAAGAGGCGCAGGCGGCTTCCGCGCTGAATCATCCCAACATCATCACCATTCATGAGATCGGCGAGGTCGGCGGTGCGCACTACATCGTGACCGAATACGTGCCGGGCGAAACGTTGCGCGCGAGGATGAAAAGTGACCAGCCGGGTCTTGACGGAACGTTAGAGATCGTTCTGCAAGTCGCCGGCGCCTTAGCTGTGGCGCACGAGGCGGGGATCATTCACCGGGACATAAAACCAGAGAATGTGATGGTGCGGGATGATGGGTTAGTCAAGGTTTTGGATTTCGGGTTGGCTAAGTTGACTGGCGTAGAGTATGCCCACGTGGATACACAAGCGCCGACAGAAGCACAGCAGGTTACAGCGAGCGGTGTCGTGCTCGGGACGGCGGCGTACATGTCGCCGGAGCAAGCGCGCGGGCTGAAGGTGGATGCTCGCACGGACATTTTCAGCCTGGGCGTGATGCTGTACGAGATGATCGCCGGACACAAACCATTTGAAGGCGCCACAACAAGCGACGTCATCGCCGCGGTCTTGTTAACGGAGCCGCAAGCGCTATCGCGATATTCCCCGAATCTCCCAGAGACGCTTGAACGGATTGTGAGCAAGGCGTTGGCGAAGGATCGAGAGGAACGCCATCAGACGGTGAAGGAGATGGCGCTCGCTCTAACAGATTTAAAACATCGCCTGGAGTCGGAGAAGGAAAGGGAGGGCGTTGGACAACCGAGACTGAAGGACGTAGCAGTCGCAAGCAGCGAGCAAGCGGGCCATGAGACGGGAGGAGATGACACGGCCCACACTGGCGAGGGAAGCGCAGTGAAAAAGATTTCCCGCACCAACATTGTTATCGGCAAGATCAAGAGTCACAAGCTGATCGTTTCGCTTACGCTCGCGGGGATATTTATCGCAGCGTTCGCCGCTTACTTCTATTTCAATCGCAAACCAGTTCTTACGGACAAGGACACGATCCTGCTGACGGACTTCACCAACACAACGGGCGATGCGGTTTTTGATGGCGCGCTCAAGCAGGCGCTGGCGGTGCAACTGGGGCAATCGCCGTTCTTGAATCTTTTCTCGGACGAACGCGTGCGGGAGACGCTGCGCTTGATGAACCGCTCGCCGGATGAACACGTGACGCCGACAATTGGCCGCGAAATCTGTCAGAGGCAGGGACTAAAAGGTTTGCTGGCAGGCTCGATTTCTGGTCTGGGAAGTCACTACGTGATTACTCTCGAAGCCATCAACGCACGGACAGGCGAGGCGATAGCGCGCGAACAAGGCGAAGCTGAGGGCAAGGAACAGGTGCTGCGAAGTTTGGGAGAGTCGGCGACCAGATTGCGCGGGAAGCTGGGCGAATCGCTCAGCTCAATTCAGAGGTTCGATGCGCCGCTTGAAGCTACGACTTCATCGCTGGACGCGCTCAAGGCTTTCTCGGTGGGAAACGAGCTGAATCTGAAGGGCAAGGTCCTCGAATCTATTGCGTCGCTTAAACACGCCGTTGAACTCGATCCCAAATTCGCCTACGCCTACGCTCTGTTGGAGACCAGCTACACTAACAGCAAGCAACCAGAGCTTGCGGCTGAAGCGGCACAAAAGGCCTTTGAGTTGCGGGACCGGGTCAGCGAGCACGAGAAATTTCACATCGCTGCTTCATACTACGCGGCCACAACCGGGGAAATAGATAAAGCCATCGAGGCGCTGGAATTGTGTACGCAGACGTATCCGCGCGATGATTCGGCACACCACAACCTGGGTTTTCAATATGGCAAAATCGGGCAATCAGAGAAGTCCGTCGAAGAATACCGCGACGTCGTTCGCCTGAATCCAAGCCGGGGCATGTCACGTTCGACCATGGCAGGAGCGTTCATAAGACTCAATCGCTTCGAAGAGGCCAAGGCGATGGGCGAAGAAGCGATAGCGCTGAAGTTTGACAACGCTGGTACTCGCACCCATTTTTATAATATTGCGTTTATTCAGCGAGACACAGCGGGGATGAAGCAACAAGTTGAATGGGCGAGCGGGAGGCCGGGTGAATATGCTCATCTGAATTGGCAAGCCGGCGCCGCAGCGTTTGCGGGCCAATGGCAAAAGGCGCGGGACATTTCCAATCGCTCGGCTGAGTTGACCGAGCAGCGCAAATTGCCGGAAGAGGCCGGGAACAGTGTGTCATCGAATGCCGAGTGGGCTGCCGTCCTAAGTCAGTGCCGGCAGAGCCGCGCGGACCTTGCGCGCGCGGCGGCCTTGCCACGCACCCCGCTCTCCTTCTTCCGAGCAGGAATCGCCCTGGCGCTGTGTGGCGAAGCCGCCCAGGCTCAGGCGCTGAACGAAGAAGCCGTCAAGCGGTATCCCAAAAATCAACTGGTCAACGAGATCTACTTGCCGTTGATCCGCGCCGAGCTTGAGATCCAACGCGGCAACCGCGCGCAAGCCATCCAGATGCTCGAAGCCGTCAGCCGATATGAAAGTGTGACCTTCTTCCATTCAAACTATCTGCGCGGTCAAGCCTACCTGGGCGAACGCAACGGCGCAGCGGCGGCTCGCCAGTTTCAAAAGATATTGGATCACCAGGGCTGGTCACCGCTCTCGCCGTTGTATCCGCTTGCGCATCTCGGGCTGGCTCGCGCGGCGATGCTCGAGGGCGACAAGTCGAAAGCACGCAAGTCGTATCAGGATTTCTTTGCGTTGTGGAAAGAGGCCGACGCTGATTTGCCGATCTTGATTGAGGCGAAGAAAGAGTACGCGGCTCTGAAGTAGTTCTCACTCTCACACTCAAGTTGATGGATCGCAGACGCAGATTCAAGAGATCCAATCCCGGAGGGATGACCTGTCGATAGAAGTGCAGCGTGCCACGGGTCTGTAACTCCGTTAGGAGTGACCTCCCCGTCGACAAGGTGACTCCTAAAGGAGTCAAGTATCTTCGCTTTGACGTTCTCTATAGGCAGGTCATCCCTGACGGGATTAACTGTGAAATTGTGGCCAACGAACTATCAAGGCGCAGCGGAGTGACGGCCGGGTTGCTATTGTCTTGTCGCCAGGTTCTCACCCGGCATCCATTTCGCTGGATCGAGCCAGTTCAACCCGTCCTGAACCTTACTCATCTTCCTGGTGCCGGGATCATACACATACATCCCTCGATTCGTTATCGTGAACACCGGTATCCGAAGCCGGTTCGCTATCTCCAGGTCTCCTCCCTCAGGCTGCGCGTTACACTTGTTTGGGTGAGTGTGGACGATTGCAATCACGCCGGGATCGCAAACCATTGTGAACTTCCTGCGCTGATTGGTTTGGCCCTGAGACCTGGCTGATATTGAGCCATCGGCCATCCGGTACAGCAGGACTGCGCCTTCAACTTCCGCGATCCCGCATCCCGAAACTCGCCATGCCTTTTCGAACTCTTCCACCACGGCTTCAGTTATTCTTGCGACCAGGGCAGCGGTAGTCGTTTTGCACGATCCGGCCTTTGCTTTCGCGAGCGCCTCGCCGACTGAGTCAGCGAGAGCAATAGTCACGCTTGCAGAAACGAGAATTGAAAGAATCGAAGCACACTTGATGCGCTGCATGATAGTCCTCCATCAGCTTCCCGGGTCGTTTTTCAGGAACAGAGACTCGCCGGCTTGGGAAGAATTTCTTCCTGCCTCATCTACTGAGTCGGGATTTGCGGACGGGAACTATCATCGAAGACGGATTTATGGCGGGCTTGTTTTGAATTAACGTGGGGGCGAAGCTGGGCAAATCAAAAAGCGGTCAGTCTTGATTGAATCGGGGTGCCAAGCAATCGGCTGTCAATCCCGTAGGAATGACCTGTACTGAAATTTAGTTGCGAGCTTCAACGTCGCCGGCCACGCACGAAAATAATTCATTGTTCGGCAGAATCCTGAAAAAACTACACGGTTAAAGACCTCCACGGTTATCAATCGACCGCAATTTCTTTCAATAGCGGCGCTTTGCCTGCCATATCGCCACTTGCACGTCCTTTGCACTCAACCTTGGCGATGATCAGGTTCGAAGGCGAACAAGCCACCTTGAACGCGAGCCCGGAACAGTGGCGGGTCTTGGGTTCTACTATTCGTCCGAAGCTGAATTCGGTTTTTCATTTACCGATCTGGTCATCTCAAATCCATGCCAAAACAAATCTCAGCCATTAAGGCTGCAGGAGGATCTTATGAAAAGAATATCGTTCTTGAGTCCCTTAGTTGTGTTATTGGTCGCATTGGCAATGCCGGTTGCCGCACAGACCACGTCCGGCGGCAAGATGAAAGTAAGTGGAATCATCCTCAAGCAGGAGGACCAGGGCTTTCGTATGCGCGACCAGGCGGGATCCGAATTGACGGTGCGTCTGGCGAGCAATGCGAAGATTGAAGAAAAGAAGAGCAATCCGTTCCGCGGAAGCAAGAAGTACACAGCCGCTCAGTTGGTCCGCGGCCTGTACGTCGAGGTCGAAGGCCGCGGCGACGCGGGAACGCTGACAGCAGAGAAAATCAAGTTCTCCAGTGACGCTCTTCGCGTGGCCGACTCGGTCAACTCGACCGTAGTGCCGGTCGAAAACAGGCTGGGCGAAGCCGAGACTCGCGTGACTGCCGCCGAACAAAACGCGCAGCGGCTTTCAGGTCAGCTCGATGAGCTGGCGCAGGTAGCGAATCTCGCAAAGGGCGGCGCAGCCGCGGCCCAGGAAACAGCAGACGTCGCTGTTGACGGAGTCAACAAAACCAACGATCGAATCTCGTCACTCGACGACTACGAAGTGAAGAAGACCGAAACGATCAACTTCAAAGTCGGCAGCGCCGTGTTGTCCGCCGAGGCCAAGGCCACACTGGACCAGCTAGCCGCGGAGGCAAAGACCGAGAAGGGATTCGTGATCGAGGTGCGAGGATTCGCATCGGCCGATGGCGCTGAGAACTCGAACCGCGTCCTCAGTCAGCGGCGCGCCCAGAACGTTATGCAATACCTGGCCGAGAAGGAGATTCCGTTGCGGCGAATTGTATTGCCGTTCGGATACGGCGAGGCGATGCCGATCGCTGATAACACGACTCGCGACGGACGCAAGCAGAACCGGCGCACCGAGGTGTCGATTCTGGTGAGCAAGGGACTCACAAGCCCCGTGAACGTTGAGCGGCCGGCAAGCTCCAAGTAGTTTGCTCGAGCACCAGACGAGACGTGATTCCTGACTCGGCGCTCGGCACCGTTCCATGAACAGTTGAGCGCTCGCAACCGGGAATCACGTCTCGATTCTTTTTGCCTGCTCGTAATCACCAAGTGAGGTATGATTGAAGTCAGCCGCGCCGAGCATCGGCATAAGAACTTTCATCGCCACCGGGAGGAGCGGACCTTGCGTTCATCACTGCCAGCAGTTTTTCTAATCCTATTTTTTTCTTTCAGTCCAACCTCTCTGTGCAGAGCGCAACACGAACAGGAAACAAAACCGCCTAAACAAACGGCGCAAGATCAGGACGAAGCGATTCGCTTGTCATCTCGTTTGGTTCTTGTCCCGGTTTCGGCCTCCGACGGGTTGGGAAGGCCGGTGCGAAATCTCACAGCGGAAGACTTTGTGATAGAGGAAGAAGGGCGGCGGCAAGCAATAGCCTCGCTTGGTGAACCGGGCAAGGTCCCTGTCGAGATCGCGTTGTTGTTCGACGTGTCGGGAAGCGTTCAGGGACAATTCGCATTCGAGCAGCAGGCCGCTGTTCGCTTCATCAAATCCGTGCTCAAGCCGGCCGATGCGGTGTCGGTGTACTCGATCGGCACTAAGCCAAAACTGATTAAGAATCGAACGACAAGCGGTGACGAAGCCACCATGGGATTGATGTCGATCGTGCCGGTTAAGGAACCAACGGCATTCTTCGACACAGTTGCCGAGGCGGCGATCTATCTCGGCAAGACCGCGGAGCCCGGCAGCCGCCGTGTTCTTGTTGTTATCTCGGATGGAGAGGAAAACTACAGTGAGCACTACAAGCTCAACGATGCGCTTCGCGAGTTGCAGAAGAACGATTGCCTCTTCTATTCGATCAACCCGACCGGCTCGTCTTTGAGCCTGAACCAAATCAGCGTCAAGGGCCAGGGCTATATGGAATCGATGTCGTCACAGACGGGTGGAAAAGCATTTGTACCCGCAAGGCTCCCGGATCTCGAAGCTGTGTTTACGCAAATAGCAGAGGAACTCCAGGCGCAATATCTCTTGAGTTACTACTCAACCGATGAACGGGCTGACGGAGGGTTCCGCAAGATAAAAGTGGCCGCCCCGAAACGATCTGAGTTGCGCTTGCGCGCCCGCCAGGGATACTACGCCCCGGGCGCAAAATGAAACATCAGTCTGACGCATCCATAACTTCATCCGTTATGGCGAGGCCGTGTTCCGCAACGCCGTCATAACGAACCAGATTCTTTCCCCACAACCCCGCGGCGAAAACCGCAACCAAACAACCGACGCCGCCGGTGACCACCGACAGCGTCGCGCCAACCAATTGCGCTACGACTCCGGCTTCAAGCTCGCCGAGCTGCGGGCCGCCCATGAAGAAGATCATGTTCACTGAAGTCATCCGGCCTCGCAGATAATTCGGCGTGACCAGTTGTCGAATTGTTTGCCTCAGCACCGTGCTGACCGTGTCGGCCGCGCCGGTGACACCTAGCATCAATAACGAGAGCCAAAACCACGGCGATAATCCAAATGCAATCGTGGCCGCGCCGTATACCGCAACCGAACCCAGCACGATCTTTCCTTGTCGCCGAATTGTCCCGAGCCGTGCCATGGTCAAGCCCGCAATGATCGAGCCGGCTCCGGGCGAAGCCGCGAGCAGACCAAGTCCGCGCGGTCCGACCTTCAGAATCTCGGCGGCAAAAATCGGCAGAAGCGCGGTCGCGGATGCGAAGAACGTCGCGACAAAATCCAGCGTCATCGTCTCGACGATTATCGGAGTGCGCCACACAAAACGAAGCCCGTCGCGAAGCGCGCCGAGATTTATCCTGGCCAACTCGTGGTCGGCTCCCGCGCGGCCGCTCGCCTTCATCAACAGCAACGCGATGATAACCGCAATGAAGGACCCGGAGTTGAGAGCATAGATAAGCGCGGGGCCTCGAATGCTGAGTAGAATTCCCGCCAACGCCGGCCCCACAATCATCGCCGAATTGAAAACCACGATGCCCAGGCTGACTGCGTTCGGGAAATCGCGCGCGGGCACCAGTGTAGGCAGCATCGCTTGTCGCGCGGGATTGTCGAATGCCAGCGCGCCGGATGCAATCGCGGTGAGAAGATAAATCGGCCAGATGCTGCTCAACCCCGAAGCCGTCAGTGCCGCAAGCAGCGCGGCGCATATCAACATTATTGATTGCGTTGCGATCATCAATCGCTTTCGATTGACGGCATCGGCGACAACGCCTCCAACGAGCGAACAGAGAATGATCGGAACCACTCGAACCAAACCAACCCCGCCGAGTGCTAACGGCGATTTCGTCAGCAGATAGACGTGCCAGTTGATCGCGACGTATTGCATCTGCGTTCCGGTGACCGAGATCATCTGGCCGATCCAGAGCAATCTGAAATCGCGATGGCGCAGAGCCGAGAAAGATGATCGTTCGACTGGATCGGTCGTGGCCGCCGGCTGATCGCCGGAACTCGCGGGAGGAGGCATGCCCGATATGATTTCACGTTTCAACTCATCTGGCCAGATATGGAGTAGACGTTTGTAGTCCGGCCTTCAGGCGGAAGTTTGTATCTGGCTCAGGTGTTCTTCGCAACGGTTACGCATTCAGCCTGAAGGAGTCTGTCGGAAAAGAAACTCTGCGCGGTTCTCTGCGTTCTCGGCGCCTCTGCGGTGAGCTTTTTTTTTGAGCAAATTCGCCGCGGAGCCGCAGAGCGCGCTGAGATTACGCAGAGAAACCATTGTCTCCGGCAGACTCCTGAAGACCGGACTACGACCTTGCGCGAGCATTCACCATCAGTATGCAGCAAGAGAGTCGTTCGAACATTGCAAGGTCTCTTCGTGCTTGGCATTCTTTCTTCGATGCGAATCCAATCCATTCTCTCCCTTACATTATTTTTGGTGATGGCTTCGGTGACTGCCACTCCGGGAGCGGCCGCCGCTGCATTCATGCCGGATGAACCGCAGCCGGGCCGAATCGCCGAGCGTGTTGTCTGCAAGAACAACTCCGAGCAGACCTACGCTTTGTATCTGCCTTCGAAATATTCGCCGGATCGCACCTGGCCTTTGATTGCCGCCTTCGATCCCGGCGCGCGCGGCAATCTGCCGGTCGAGCGGTTCAAGGAAGCGGCGGAGCGTTACGGGTTCATCGTGTGCGGTTCAAACAACTCTCGCAACGGGCCTATGCGAGGGTCCGCCGATGCCGCACAAGCCATGCTGGCCGATGTGACCGCGCGATTCGCAATCGACGAAAAGCGCGTCTACCTGGCTGGTTTTTCAGGCGGAGCGCGGGCCGCGACCGCGCTTGCGGTTTGGTTATCGGGTCATGTGGCCGGCGTCATCGGATGCGGCGCGGGTTTCGTCGAGGGTGTGAATCCATCTTCTACGCTTGGATATGTTTATTACGGAACTGTCGGGACCGAGGACTTTAACTATCCCGAGATGAAGCGGCTGGATCGCCTGCTCGAGCAAGCGCGCGTCGCGCATCACATTGAAGTGTTCGACGGTGGACACGATTGGGCGCCAAGCGATGTTTGCCTGGGCGCAGTCGAATGGATTGAGCTCCAGGCAATGAAATCGGGACGCCGCGCCCGCGATGATGCGTTCATCGATCGTTTGTTCGCTTCCGCCGAGTTGATCGCAAACAGGAGCGAGACTGCCGGCGACGTCTATGAAGCGTATCTCACTTATGTGAACATCGCCGCTGATTTCAAGGACCTGAAAGCGACCGCGGAAATCGAAAAGAAGATTGCGTTGCTGAAAGGCTCAAAGGCGGTCAAACAAGCGCTCTCGAGGGATCGCGATCAGGAGTCAGAACAAGCGAGGCGGCTGAAGGAGATTTTTGGTCTGCGCGCGAAGCTGCGAAGCCGCGCGCTCAACAGCGAGCTGGGTGAGGGCAGCCCAGAGAGCGCCACCCCGCAGGCTTACGATCCCGGCGGCGATCAGCCAACTCGGGAATCAATGATTGGCGACCTCAGGCGAATCATCTCCGAGCTGAAACGAAAATCGGATGCTAAGGAGAAGTCACCGCAGCGCGCACTTGCGCGTCGGGTGTTGAATCAGTTTCTTGTGTCATCGTTCGAACAGTCCAGAATGCTTCTGTTCGCGAAGAAGTACGATCTCGCGGCGGCAAGTCTCGAGACCGACGCGGAAGCCATGCCCGACAACTGGCGCATATGGTACAACCTTGCGTGTGCATACGCGCTGGGAGGCAACAAGCGGCGCGCGATTGACACGCTGGGTAAGGCCGTCGAGAAAGGCTTCGGCAACCGAGCGGCTCTCGAAGCAGATTCGCAATTCGATTCGATCCGCGATGAACCGGCCTTCAGGAAACTTTTGGAAGGGATGAAACAGAAGCAGTAAGTCTCGACTCGAATCTCACGCGCCATCGAACTCTTTAGGCTCGAACAAAACCCTTCCGCATGTCGTAACCCAATGCAAATCAGGGAGGCGCGATGACAAACTGTCAATCCTGTGGAACCAGCATCCTCGACATTGATCGCTTTTGCAAAAACTGTGGAGCACCAGCGGCCGCTTCCGTTGAAGACCTGGCCGACACGCATCGATTTGAAGGCCGGGTCCAGGAAGCTGCACCAGCGGCCACTGAAGTCTACGTTGCGGGCACGACCTACCCGCTTGCGAAAGGCTCCGATCCTCTTTCTCTGACAGCAGCATTGTTCAGAAAGCTGATGCAGCGAAAGGCTCTGTCGCTGTTGGTATTGGTATTGCTGTTTGTCTTTGTCGGAGGCGGGATAACGATTGCTCGTGATGCAGCGCGAGCGCGGCGCGCTGCGAGAATTGAGCAGGCCGAGCGTAATAAGAAGGCACTTCTCGACAAACGGGCTAAGCAAATCGAAGCGGCCCGACGAGCGCTCGAAGAGGCCGTTCAAAACGCGCTTGGATTTACCCCCGCCGTGGTTTCGGCTCTCGAGTATCCGGATACGCAGGGCATCTTTGTTACAAGCCTCACCAGCGATAACGGCCCCGCCGCGGTCGCGCATATTGAAGCCGGCGACGTGCTGGCTGAATTGAACGGCCAGGTGATACGCGACGGCGGCGAGCTCATGCAGGCGTTGAGCCCCATAAAGCCCGGCACCGAAGTGAGCGTAAAAGTTATCCGCGATGACCAGCCTGTGACTTCAAAGATTCGAGTCGCCAGTCAAGCCGTGCCGCCGTTTCAACCTAAGACCGAGCCTCGCGATCAGGGCTTTCTCGGCACTGGAAACGTAGTGCGCCGGTGTTGTGTTGCGGGAACCAGGAAGTGGGGACTTGAGGTTCATCGCGTAATCGACAACAGCCCGGCCGACCTCGCCGGATTGCAGCAAGGCGATTTGATTACTGAATTCGATAATCACAGTGTTCGCACGCCTGACGAACTCGCTCGCCGGATTCACGCAGCGAAACCTCGCAGCAAGGTCAAGCTAAAAGTCTATCGCGGTACCGCTGAACAAGCTGTCGAGTTGACAATCGGCCACGGCTGGTAACGTTTTAGGGTTTGTAACGCTGACCAAACATCATTTGGCGGGACTTGCAGCTCCCTTCCGAGCGTTCATTGAAGTTACGGGACGCGCCTTGACGGTCCCCATGCCGCCCAATATCATTTCCCGCGTCGTTAAGAAGGTCACCAAAGGATAAACGATCTCAACGGATCAAACCGAAGACCCATCCGCGTACTCGCAAGGACACAATGGCTTTGACACAACTGACAGGCGAGGTGCTGGACGAGAAATACCGCATCGAGCGCGAACTCGGACGCGGCGGCATGGGTTCGGTGTATCTGGCTACTCACCTCGGAACCGACCGTCCCGTAGCCGTCAAAGTCATCGCCCCGCAATTCATGATGAACGACGAGTTCGTCGAACGCTTCAGACGCGAAGCGAAGGCGGCGGGGCGAATGCATCATCCAAACGTAGTGAATGTAACCGACTTTGGTTTCGCGCGCGTCGAGGGTGACCGAATCGCGTATCTGGTGATGGAGTATCTTGACGGCTGCACGCTCGCCGACATCCTCGCCGAAGAGTCTCAGCTTCCAATCGAATGGGTGGTGGATATCATCGAACAGACCTGCTCGGCCGTGGACGAAGCCCATCAACACGGAGTCGTTCATCGCGACCTGAAGCCTGATAACATCTGGCTCGAACCCAATCGCCGAGGTGGCTACACGGTAAAGGTCCTCGACTTCGGTCTCGCGAAGTTGGGCGAGGTTCAGGTTGGCGCTGAGCCCGTCTTCCCAGCGCCCCCGCCCAGGCCAGATTCCGCGAGGCCGGAAGCGTTAACGGCGGTCACCGGGCGAACCACGGAGGTCATTGAGGGGACATCGGCACACGCCGCGGATACTTCGGAGGCGGTGACTCAAGCACTGAGAGTGGCACCTGAAGAGCCCAAGACACTCATCCTTTCCGACAACTCGGAGCTGGCCGTCGCTCCCGCAAGGAACGATGCATCGGAAGCGGCAACTCAACTTCATTCGCCACCGCCGGCTCAAGAGGCGGCAACGCGAATAATGGGACAAACAACGGCTGAGAATGTGCCTCGACACACGATGCCCGCGGATGGGCTTACTCGTGTAGGCTCGATCCTCGGCACGCCGCTGTACATGTCGCCCGAGCAGTGTCGAAGCGAATCACTCGACACGCGCAGCGACATCTACAGCCTGGGAGTCATCGCTTATCAAATGCTGGCCGGCGAGTGCCCCTTCACCGGCGCGGCTGGAGAAGTGATGCGCCGCCATATCGAGGCTCCACCACCCCCACTAAAGGAGAAGCGCCGCAAGATCCCAAAACGAATGGCGGCGGTGGTGATGTCGGCGCTTGCAAAGAATCCGTCCGAACGCCCGGCGACGGCGGCCGGGTTCGCAAGCGCGTTGCGCGCAAGCTCAGAAGGAACGGGCTCGTTGATGCGCCGAGCTTTCGGGTTGTACGTCGAACACTTTCCCAAGTTCTTTCGAGTCACATTCCTGATGTACCTCCCGCTGATCGCGCTCCAAGCCGCGCTCCTGATAAACGGCTCGATGGGAACAACGAAAACGCAGATCGCCGGCGGCAACGGCGTCACTGTCACTACGTCTGCCGCCAGCATAATGGAAATATGTCTTGGGCTGATCACCTTCGTGGTCAACTTTCTGATCAACGCCATAATAGCCGGAGTCACCATACGACTTGTGACTCAGCTATTTCTGTCGCCGCTACGGCCGCTATCGGTTCGTGTCGCGTACAAGGCCGTGAGAAAGCGATTGAAGCCGTTATTGACTACGCTCTTTCGCGCGGGCATCAAGGCGTTTATCGGGCTGTTACTGCTGGTTGTTCCGGGCATCATAATTTTCATCAACAATTCGCTGACCGCTCCCGTGGTGATGATGGAAGGATTGCGCGGGAAAGCGGCGCTGAAACGATCGAAGACGCTGGTCAAGCGAGCGCGACGAACCGTAATCGTTATTCTGTTTATTCAATGGCTGATTCCAACAATCATCGCGTCCATCGTAGCCGCGTTCATTGCGGTCACCCTCAAAATGTCCAGCGCCGAGCACGCTAAGTTATTGACCGCTCGCGTTACTGGAATGATGACCGCAGCGCTCAATATGTTTTTCGTTCCGTTCATCGCCACCCTAACCGCGCTGCTCTATTTGAAGACTCGCCAGCTCGGCGGCGAAACTCTCAAGGAAGCGCTCAGCGAGTTTGAAGAAGAAGACGTCCCGCGCACCAAATGGCAAATGCGAATGCGTGAACGGCTTCAAACCACAAGCAAAGCCTGACGCGAATTGCGCGAGGAGAAATCACTCTGACTCCACCACCCGGCGCATTCGAGCCTCAATCCATCTCCGAATCAGGAAACGCGAATCCCGCACAACTCGCCCGCAAGCTGGGTCTGTTCGATGGAACGATGCTGGTTATGGGAGGGATCATCGGCTCGGGCATTTTCATGAATCCGCACGTAGTCGCCGAAGTCGTCCACACGCCTGAATTGATTCTTGGCGCGTGGGCTGTCGGGGGACTGATCGCGCTTGCGGGAGCCTTTATCTATGCCGAGCTTGCGGCGCTGCGGCCTCAAGTCGGCGGGCAATACGCATACATTCGCGAGGCGTTTCACCCGATTGCCGCTTTTATCTACGGATGGACTTTGCTGCTGGTTGTTCAAAGCGGAGGGATGGCCGCGGTCGCGGTGACCTTCGCGCGATACTTTTTGGATCTGACGCACGTTGGCTTGCCTGATTGGATTATCGCCGCGATAGCGCTCGCAGGGCTCACAATCGTCAATTGTCTTGGCGTTCGCGCGGGGAGCACGGTGCAAAGCGTGCTGATGGTGTTGAAGATTTTCGCGATCGTTTCATTGATCGGTTTCGGCTTGTTTGTGAGTTCTGAATCGGGGAATGCGTCGATTGAGACCCCGCGGCCGTTTGATCTCGGATTGCTGACTGCCTTCGGCGCCGCGATGGTCCCGGTTCTGTTCGCTTTTGGCGGATGGCAGACGGCGAGCTTCGTTGCGGGCGAGATGCGCGAGCCGCGAAAGAATCTGCCCCGTGCGTTGTTGACGGAGTTGTCGGGGTAATCATCCTGTATCTGGCGGTCAACTTTGTTTGCATACACGCGCTTGGCACTGAAGGTCTCGCAACTTCGAAGACTCCGGCGTCTGAAGTCATGTGGCTGGCGCTTGGCGATGGCGGCCGGCGATTCATCGCGATCGGCATCGCGATTTCGACGTTAGGGTTTCTGAGCCAGGGTATGCTCACCGCGCCGCGAGTTTATTTCGCGATGGCCGATGACCGAGTGTTCTTCAAGCAAGTCGCGACCCTTCATCCGCGAAGCCGAGTGCCGGCGGTTGCGATCGCTCTTCAGGGCGTGCTTGCGATCATCATCGCGATGTCCGGCAGGTACGACCAGATATTGAATTATGTTGTTTCGGTTGATTCGATTTTCTTTGGACTCACAGCCGCGTGCCTGTTTGCGCTTCGGAAGAGCAGCGCGAGCGAATCGGCGGGCTACGCGAGAAGAGTCAATCCTATCGTCATTTTGTTGTTCATCATCGCGGAATGGCTTGTTGCCGCGAGCGCAATCTACAAGGACCCGAGGAACAGCCTGATCGGCGTGGCGATCCTTGTCGCCGGGATTCCTGTCTACTATTTTTGGAAAGCGAGAGGCAAGCGTGAATAACCCAAGGCGCGTGAATGCGTCCCTGTACATCGAGTGGGCCAAGTTGCATTCGCAGGCAAGGTTCAACCTGGCAACCAGCGGCGTCATTCCGTATCCAATCGCCGACCTGCCGGTGACGATTGAGGACATCGAGTTGAGCGGGCCGAGCTCATACGGATACGAGCCGTTACAACAGGCGCTGGCTCGCAAGTGCAAAGTTGAGCCGGATAGCGTCGTTGCCGCGATAGGAACTTCGATGGCCAACTACATCGCGATGGCTGCGGTCCTTGCACAGGGTGACGACGCCGTGATTGAGAGCCCGGCCTACGATCCGCTGATCGGCATTGCCGGATTTCTCGGCGCGAATGTCAAGCGATTCGAGCGCCGCATGGATCACGGTTTTCTCGTAGAGCCTGACAGCGTGGACGGCGCGGTAACCAAGAGCACTCGGCTGATCGTGTTCACCAATCTGCACAATCCTACGGGCGCGTTGACTGACAACGAAACCCTCTTGAAGATCGGAGAAATCGCGCGCGGCGTGGGAGCTCGCGTGTTGGTCGATGAAGTCTATCTCGAAGCGCTGTTCGATGAAGCCCCGCTGTCGTCGGTTCATCTCGGAAATGAATTCATCGCGACCGGCAGTTTGACGAAGGCATACGGCCTGAGCGGGATCAGATGTGGATGGATACTGGCCGAGCCCGACCTTGCGAAGAGAATGTGGCGGCTCAACGATTTGTTCGGCAACATCCCCGCGCATCCGGCTGAGCGGCTGAGCGTGATCGCGCTCGCCAGTCTCGAACGCATCAGCGCGCGTGCTCAGGCTTTGCTGAAAAAGAATCGGGTGATGATCGATCGATTCCTGGATTCGCGTGACGATCTCGAAGTCGCCAGACCGCGATTCGGAACCGTCATCGCGCCGAGAGTGCTGCGCGCAAGCGCGGATCAGCTTTGTGAATTGCTTCGCGAGAAGTACGAAACATCGGTGGTGCCGGGCCGGTACTTCGACATGCCGGCTCACATTCGAGTGGGGTTCGGTTGCAACTCGGAAATGCTTGCGGGCGGGCTCGAGCGGCTTGGCGCGGCCCTGGACGAACTTGGACGAAGAGGCTGATTGCGTGCCAAAAAGATCCCGCTCCGTTTGTTTGGATTCGTCGGCCTATTGGCGATGCTTCGCGTTGGTCGTACCTGTTGCTTACCTGAGTGATCCGGAGGCGAGGGGATTCTGAAGGTGACTCAAGGCACCCCTACTGGACTCGCTCGGCCACGAGCGGCATGACCTCTTCCGCAAACCGTTCCATCTCCTCCATCATCGGGCTCATCTGCATCAGGAAGATTTCGACGCCCGCGTTGCGAAACTCGATTATGCGATCCGCGATCTGTTCCGGTGTTCCCGTGAGCCCGGTGCGCAATCCGCGATTCGATACGCTGTAATCTCTCAAAGACAGTTCGCGTTCTAGCTGACTCTGCGTGGTGAAATCCTTGAAGCCGAAGTAACCCGCGGTGTCTTTCACGTCACAGATGCGGTCGATTTCTTTTTTCACTTCAGCATCGCTCTTTCGGCATACAACGTAAGCCGCGATGCCGTAGACCATCGGCGCAAGACCGAGTTTGCGTCTCCGGCTTTCCATCTCTTCGACCTTTGGACGAGCGTTCTCGGGAGGATCCCCGTGCATCAAGTAGCCGTCGCAGAAACGCGAGATCATTGACTTCGCGTCTTCGGATTCGCCTCCTGCGTAGAGCTTTGGCCACGGCTTGCTGACAGGTTTCGGCTCGAGATGCGCCTTCTCGACTTTGTAGTAGCTGCCGTCGTAGCTGAATTCTTCTTCGGTCCACATGCCCTGCATCACTTCGATGAACTCACGTGTGCGCTCATAGCGTTGGTCGTGGGCAACCCACGTGCCTCCGTACTCGCGCATCTCCTGTTCCCACCACGCGGACACGATGTTGAGACTGAAACGGCCGTTCGAGACGTGATCGATGTTGGCGGACATTTTTGCGGTTATCGCGGGCAGTCTAAACCCCGGGCGAATGGCGTTCATCAATTCGACCTTCTCGGTAACCGAAGCGATTGCCGCGGCAGTCGTCCAGCATTCGAGCACGGGCGCAGTCGCGCCTTTGATGTCGTTGAGGTTCAACTCGGCAAGCAGCGAAATATCGAAGCCGATTTGTTCCGCGCGTTGCGCAAGGCGCTTGTTGTAATCGAACGTCGCCGCCATCTTTTCGTCGTCGACATTGCGAAGCCAACCTCCGAATATCGGCATCCAGAATCCAAATCGCACTTTGTTCATCTATTTCTCCAGATTAACCGCGGAGAACGCCGAGAAACGCAGGAAATCCTCGGCGTTCTCTGCGTCCTCGGCGGTAAAGTTTCTCTCTCGCGAATCAACACGCGCAATAGTATTGCGTCTTCGCGAACAGGCTTTCAATCATCTGCACGAATGGCTCTGGATCGTCGTTTGAGAACACCGCGTCAACGATCTGCGCATTCTCGGCGCTCGAAATCAAATCGCGCCACTCCTGTCGCGTGAGGGTCGTCTCTTGAACACCCGGAGTCTGACGGCGCAGTGCAATGTAGTCTTTCAGGTAAACCCACCGCAAGCCGTCGCGCTGTCCTGGCGCCGCATCAACCTTGCCGAACACTGCATCCGCATAAGCCAGCCACGGCAAGTCGATGCCCGCGTTGATCGGCAGGCCTATCCATTTCCACACCCGTGTGTTGATGTCGAGGAGTTTGTAGTCGCCGCTCCGGTCGTCGTAGATAAACTCGACTTCGCTGATCCCGTGATAACCGAACTGGTTCAGGATATCGACGCCACGCTCGACTATCTCTGCGACGTAGCGCGAATCAACAAGGCACGCCGTACCGAAGTCTGGCGGATACTGCTCGAGCTTGCGCCCGACAAACGCGCCCTTCACTTCGCCGTCGCGCCCGATATAGCTGCACAGGGAGAAAAAGCTATCGACGCCCGCGCCGACGATTTCCTGGGCCAGCAGCGGATGATGCCCCGCGCGTTTGCACAAAGCGAGAAACTCTTCGCGATTGTCGGAGCGCAGAACCTTTTCGCCGAATTCATTGGTGAACTCGCGTTGGAGTGCGGGTTTCACAATGCACGGGTAACTGATTTCGCTCGCTATCTGCTCGGGTGCCTGTTCGCCAATGTAATAGGTTCGCGGAATTGGAATGCCTCGCTCTACGCACTTTCGATAGAGCAAGTTCTTGTCGAGAATTCGCTCGACGGTGTCGATATCGGAGAAGGGAAGAACGAAATACTCGCTGAGTTCGCTTGCGTGACGCGCGACGGCGAATACCCATTCATCCAGGCACGGAAACAGCACCGCCTTCTGATTTAACGCGGCTCCGATCTCCATCAACAGATCAACGAACGCGCGCTCATCATCGAGCGGATACGGACAGCGTCCGGCGACCGTCGTGTATCGCGAGTGCAGTCCGTAACCGTTCTCGTCGCGATCGAGCCCAATGACCGGCACGCCTCTCAGTCCGAGCGAGCGCGCTACCGCGAGCCCGGTGATGTGGCAGTTGAAAACGATCGCCGCCGGCGTTTCGGAAGAGTTAATCTTTTCTCGCACGGCAGCGATTAGTTCGCGGGGATCGTCGATCATGGTTCCGCAAATGTTAGCCTGAGGAGGACCGCTTGTGGAAGGAGATGGATGGATTGGTTACCCGGTTGATTGCCTGTGAACAAGATTAACCGAGCGACAGGATTCACACTCAACCGTTCTCGCATGCGTCTCGGGCTCATAAAAGATAGTACAGGAATCCTCGCCACAGCCGCCGCAAGTCCATCGCACCGCAGGCAGCTCATCGTGAATCATCTTGATCAGTTCACCCTGAACCTCGTATTCGTAGCGGTCTTCCGTCATCGGTCCTCGGTCGCCCCGTCGCCGCGTCTCCCACTCTCCGCGTCTCACCTCGGCTTCGGCGTATAGTATCTCTTCAGCCAACTGCTCAGCCCATCGAGCCCGGGGAACAGCACGCGCTCGGTTATGTTGGCCTGATCAAGTTTGTCGCGCACTTCCCACTTGAGTTCCTTCGGGATGATCAGCCGCTTGTATAACTCAGGGTGCGCTTCGAGCCAGCGGTCGAGCCGCGCGGTCGGGCTCGACATCATCGAGAACAATGCAAATTGATTCACGATTCGGTCGTCAAGCGACGGCGGCTCAAAGAACACGACAAATTCAGCAGGCGACAGTTTGTCATACTCCGCGAGAGTGCCGGCCACGCGACTCAGCATATCAACGGTGAAGGCGTTCGAGCCTTCATCCTGCAACAGCGTCTTGAGTCTCTCAGGCAGCAGACGGTTGGTTTTTACGAAATCCACACACCAGATCACGCCGTCCACGTTGTAATCCTGCAAGCGAACCGTCGCGAAGTGCATTGCTACATACGGCGAGAATGTCCAATCAATCAGTCTTGTTGGCAGGCCGTGATGTTGCGCGAGCGCCAGCCAGTTCCACATTGAATCGTCCGGCACTGAATCGCGCCGCGCGTACTTGCGATAGTTGCGGAGCATATGCCCTTCAAGTTTTTCAGCCGCGCCACCGAGTCTTATCAAACCGGTTTGCAGGTCGTACGCCGAGTTACCCAATCCGCGAAACGCGAGGTTGGACCGAAAGCGCGCGAGCGGCTCTTCCCACGAGCCTTCGTAGAGCCGCTCGTTCAATTCGTGCCAACTTGATATGCGTATGTCTTCCATATCCTCTTGCCACAAAGTCTCGAAGGCACAAAGAAGCACAAAGCCTTGTGCGTCCTCGTGCCTTCGTGATTCTGTGACGCGGGTTTTCAGTGCAACAGAATCGAATTCTTCGTCACGATATCGTTGTACGACTCGCACTCGCCGGCCGCGCACTGTTTCAACAAGTCATCGATCCGCTGCATCAACTGCGTGCTGAAGTGATTCGGCTCCGCTTGCGGATGCGCCGGCGCATAGTAGTTGAAGTAGCTTCGAATCATCACGCTGCGATTGTCGATCGGAAGCGTTCTCAGATTCTCGATAAACTTGTCGAACGTGCCTTGCCGTTGAAGATAGAATTCGACGTTCGAAACATAAAAGGCCGACACATGTTCTTTTATTTCCGCGATGTACTGGCCGATCGCCTTCAGCGCTTGCGGACCCGACAAGTCACCCACGAGCGGCACGATCATGTCCTGATCTTCAAGCTTCTTGAGAAATTGAAACTCTTCTTCTGAGTTGAAGTAATTGTTCTGGTTGCCGGCAAGATCCGTTTCCAGCAACAGATCCCGATATGGAGGATAGATCGAGCGCGGCGGGCGATGATAACTCGAATACCGAATATCGAGCCCCGCGGTGAAGAACGCTCGCTGAACCTTGCCAATCGTTTCAAGATCGGATTGCGACAGCGGTATGCCGTACCGTTGAACCTCCTGACGAATTTCCTTCAGCGTCTTATCAAAGAGTTTCGCATCGGAGGCGGTGCCGTCGATGTACTCGACCATCTCCTTGATGCCTTTGGATTCCCATCCCTTGGTTTTCGGTAAGGGTTTGCCGAAGAACGCGCACAGATACTCGACGCGATTGTGCGACCGCGCGAACAGGGCTTTGAATAACAGGTGCTGAAGCAGATTGTCGCGGCGAATGTCGATCATCAGCGCGAGCCGCGGGCGAATCTTGGAGATGTAAGAAAAACTCTGATCGGGGCCGACGCCGATGTAAACGCCTCCGCTGATGTTGAGTTCGCGGAGCTTGCCGATCACGTGAAGATAAGAAGTCTCGTTCGAGATCAGGTTGTCGGAATCGAAATAGCCGCCCGGTTCCGAGAGTCGAGCCGACAACGCTGCGAAGGCTTTATGATCGCGCGACGCGTGAGCGACGCGGCTCGCGCCGGCGCTCATCAGAAAGACGAGCAGAAGATTTGCAACCAGTAATCTCTTCAAGATCGAACTCCGGTTCATGGATTGAACTCCAGTATGGAGTGCGGCGACTTGTCGCCGCTTTTCCCCGCGAGTTGCGAAATTCGCGGCCCTTCAATACTTGGAAAGCGGCGACAAGTCGCCGTACTCCAAGCTACTGCTTCTGACCCGGCGACCGCGCCGAGAGCCTGCGATAGTAATCCTCGATCATCGTGCGATAGCGATCAGGCGCGTCGCCGTCGCCAAACACCCCGGCGCCGTTGTTACCAAGCCTGGCTTGAAGCCTCCGCGCCAATTCGATTTCAATCTGACGCAGCGGATCGATGACTTCGTTCTTGAGTAAAGCAAGCTGCGATGGATCGGCGAACGCGTTTGGATTGATGCGGCGCAGTTGCTCGACCGCTTGATTGAGCTCACGTGCGAGATCGCTGTTGCGTCCAAGCGCGCGCTTGAGGTCTTCAGCTTCAGCGAGCCGCTGTCGAAGCTCGCTTTCGAGTTGGCGTTGTCCGGCCTGGGGTCCACCCCCGCCTTTCGACGGATCATCGGCGGCAGAACGACCGCCTTGCTGACCCTGTTGACCTTGCTGACCTTGTTGACCCTGCTGACCCTGCTGACCTTGTTGACCCTGTTGACCCTGTTGACCTTGCTGACCCTGCTGACCTTGCTGACCCTGCTGACCTTGTTGACCTTGTTGACCCTGTTGACCTTGCTGACCCTGTTGACCTTGTTGCCCGCGTTGACCTTGCCGGCCCTGTTGACCTTGCCGGCCCTGTTGACCTTGCTGGCCTGGTTGCCCCTCTCTTCCGGCCTGCTGACCCGACTGCTGCGGTTGGCTTTGCTGACCTTGTTGCCCGGCTTGCTGGCCTTGCTGATTCTGTTGTCCTCGCTGACCGCGACTACCCTGGGATTGGCTCTGCCGGCCGGTTTGAGCCTGTTGGCCTTGTTGTCCGTTCTGCTGGCCTTGTTGCCCTTGCTGATCGCCGTTCTCCATTCTACGACGCAGCGATTCGAGATTGTCCGCAAGCTCGCGCGCGCGATTGAGCGCGTCCTCGAGGCTTTGACCCTGCGCCTGTTTGCTCGCACCGTCCGCGGCCTGCACGTCCTTCAACACTTCATCGAGGTTTCCCTTGATGATGCGTTCACGTTCACGCGCCTGGTCGTACCAACCATTGGCGATCATCTGCTGATTCTGTCGAATGCGATCGGGGATTCGATTCTGGCGAATCGCGCCGGCCGCTTCTCGGAGCTTATCGCTCGCTTGTTGCCGGTCCTGGCCCATTCCGCGCGCAGCCTGATCCAGATCGCGTTCGAGGCCGGAGACCTGATCCGCAAGCGCTTGTTTGCGTTCGGCGATTTGTTGTTTCTTGTCGTCGCCGGCGCCGCCCTGTTGCCCGCTTCGCGCGAGCTCGTCCACGCCGCGGCTGATTTCCTCCTGCCGCTTCAAGGCTTCTTCCGCGCGCTGGCGCAACTGCTGAACGTTTTGCTGACCTCCCGCGCGCTGAGCCGATTCGAGAGTTCGTTTTGCTTGCTCCATTCGATCGAGCGCCCGAAGCTGATCGGCGGTCGCTTGTTGCTGACCGCCCGATTGTGAGGATGACTGCGATGACGATGACTGTGACTGTGAAGCTTGAGCGCGCCGCATCTCGTCAGCCGCCTGCTGCATCTGCCTCGCAGCTTCGGCGAGTTTCGGGTCGCGGCGGTCGCGGGATAGTTTCTCGAGCTCACGCGCCATCTTTTGAGCTTCGTCGATCATCTCCTGTTGCTGTCGCTGTGAGCCGCCGCCGCCGCCCTGCTGCTGCATCTGGGAACGCATTCGCTGCTCGAGTTGTTGTTGCTGGCGCTTTGCAAGCTCCGCAAGCCGCCGTGCAATCTCATCCTGCTGCTGACTCTGATTTTGTTGTTGCTGGTTCTGGACCGTCTCGTACTGATTTTTCATCTTGTCGAGTTGAAGCTCGAACAAGTCAGCCAGTTCCTGTTGCTGTTGATTGCTGCTTTGACCCTGACCGCCGCCGCGCGCCACTTGAATGTCGCGGAAGATGGCTTCCGCGCGCAGCAACTGTTGGAGCGATCGCTGCTCGGGTGGAAGCGCTTCTTTGGTTTTCTTACCCTTGAGCTCGTCGATGGCTGAAGACATTTCCTTTGTCGCTTGCCCGATGTACTGAACAAGTTTAGCGAAGTCGGGCTCCGATTCGAGCGAATCGCCGAACCTGCGCCGGATGCGCTCGACCAGGTTCTCGGCATCGGTCTTTAGTTTTTCCTGACTCAACGTGACAGCGCCGAAGTTCTCGTCCTTCTCCTGTGGCGTGTATGTGGACAGCTCCCGCTGCACGCGGAAGGTCGCGGCGATAATCTCGCGCTGCCGCCGCGTGAGCGCGTTCGAATCCTGGTCGCCCGCCTGACCCTGACCCTGTTGCTGCGATTGCTTGAACTCGCGGTCGAACGGACGCACTTCCATGAAATAGATGTCGCTGGTCGATTCCTGCGAAGCATCGCGGGCCTTCGCGTAATAGGAAATAAAATCGCCCGGCTGAAGCCCGTACTCTTCGAGGAAGAATGTGTGAGCGCCGGACAGCGAGTGAGCCGCTTCGTTCTTGAGGTCCTGCAACTGGACTTTCTTTTCCTCGCCGCCGTTGACCGAATAGTAAAGCTCGATCGAAGACACGCCGTAGTCGTCTTCGGCGCGCACCTGTGTGAAGACCTCCTGAATGTTTGTAACCTTCATGTCGCGCCCGGGTTTATCGATTACAACCGTCGGGCCGTGATCTTCAAGCAATGTAATGTCGTATTCGTTTGAGCCGTTGTAGCGGTCGCCTCCTTCGCTGGTCAGCTCGATTCGATACGTGCCGTTCTGCTTGACGGTAAACTGGCCCATGAAGGTGTTGTTATCGCCGGCCACCATCTCGGTTTTGGTGCCGTCATTGAGCACAATGCGCGCGGCTTTGGCATCCGCGCTCAGGTGAGCGATCACCTGCACGACGGTGCCCTTTAATGCGGCGACCTCGGCGCCGTTCTCGATTTTCTTGCTTGCGAGATGTGTATAGGCCGGAAAGTCCAAAACGAGGTCAATCTGTTTTACGAAGGGAAGGTCCGCGACTTCGAGCGCGAATTCATTAGAGCGAATGTCCTTCGCTTCGACGTAATAGTTGGCTGAATCCTGGACGTTGAAGAGAACAAGCTGAAACTCATCGGGATTTTTTCCGGGCTCCATTGTCGTCGCCATCCAGTTGTCGGCGCCGACTTTGCGCACGAAGACCTGCGCGATCATCGAGTCGAATCCCGCAAGCGTAGCTTTTATCTTGAGATCCGATCCGCGAGGCACCTTTGTCGTTCCGGGGCTCACACTGATGAACATCGAGCTGGCTGATACCAATTCGCCATCGCCGGCATACAGCGCCGCGAGGCCCTTTGAAGCCTTGGGAGTCAGCAACAACGCGCCGATTAATCCAAACAATATCAGCGCCGCAGTCGCACCATACGCATAGGCGTATCGCGGGTCGATGAGCCGATCGATGTTAATCGCGGAGGATCGCCGCGAAGCGTCGTCGACGAGTCGATCCACAATTGCAGGCGAAGCTTCGCGCGGATTGTCGGAATACTCGACTGCAGTCACGAGCCGGTCTTCAAGGTCACACTTCTCCTCGATCAGCCGCGCGATCTGTGCGTCGTTTAGATTCGCGCGAAGCGGGCGGACAACAAACAACCACGCTGCGATGCCGCTCGTCGCGAACGGCAATACGCGCAACATCAGCAGAACTACGGAATGCTTTTGTTTAAGAGCGCCGGCTGCGAGCGCGACGATCAACAGCGAAAGTGCCGCGACCGCCAGAGTGAAGGCCGCGCCTCGCAATGCGTTGTGCATTCGAATTCGACCGCGAACCTGTTTGACGACTTCACTGAAGTTCTGCAGTTGAGGACTCATCGAACGTTCCTCCTTGAAACTAATGGAGTCAGTATACCGCCCCTCGTTGCGTGCGACCAATCGAACCCGCACGGAATCGAGAGAGAGTACAACCACGGGGCGCACAGGGAACACGGGCTTCTGATGAACGGTTTAACTACGCGCGAATATCTCTCCTGTCCCTCCCTGTCTTCCCCGTGATCCCCGTGGTTCCTTCATATCAACTTCGGAATTCGAATGCGCCGCGCGATCACCGCTTCCACAACAAACAGCGCAAGAGCGGCAATCAGCAGCGGAAGCCACAGTCGCTGGCGCGCTTCTTTTTCATCCGCGGTCAAGCCCGGAGATTGACCCGCTTGCGCGGCCCGCTCTTCGGCGCTTGGCGTGATGCTCGCAACCAAATCATCGACGTTCAGTTTCGCCAGATCCGATTCTTTCGTGTCCAGATCGGCGGCGAGAAACTCATCGCGATCGCGATAACGCAATCGATAGAAGCCGACTTCGGCCGTGTCCACGGACAAATCCCCGGACGAGCTTTTCCTGCTATCGTCGATTCGTTTTCCGCCGGGGGTATCGATCGCCGGAAGCGACCCGTCCCTGTCCGGCGCGGCGGTGATCGCCTGACCGACCGAGTAGTAAGAGCCCGCTTCGCGGCCGCCCAGATACTCGAGCATCTGACGGACAAGCGGCAGAAACATCGGAGTCAATGGCAAATCATTCCAGGCAGTGTCGAGCGTGGTCGTAACGAGTAACACCTTGCCTCTTCCCGCCGCGCCTTCGACGACTATTGGACTACCGTCATCAAGCGCTGCGAGCGTCGTGGCGCCTTCTTTTGCAGTTGCCCGATGATAGCCATACACGCGCGTCGAAGTCAGCCTGCCGCCTCGCGCAAATGCGGCGAAGATCGGATGATCGGTTTTAACCTGGCTCATCAAAGCGTAACCGCGTGACTGGATCGTTTCTCCGAGTTGCGCGGGTGAGATCGCCCCGAGCATGCGATTGAAATCCGAAGCGTCGGTGTGCTTTGCCGTGGCGATGATCAATCCGCCGCCGCGTTCGACAAAAGTCTTGAGCGATGACGCGAGACCTTCGCTGATCGCGGCATCGTTTACGATCACGACTCGATTTGAATCAAGCTCCGCCGGACTCACGCTGCCGGCGGTCTTCACCGTGAGCGCGTATTGATTGTTTTCGCCCGCCGCCAGCGACTGCTGAAGAAAGAAGCTCTCGCTGCGGCCGCGCGATGCTGTATCGACAGCAAGAACGCGAGTCTGGTTGTCACGCCTAATCGTGAAGAAGAATTTGTTGTCGAGTGTAAAGCTGTCGGCGTTGATCTCGACCGTCGCGCGATTCGAGCCGTCGGGTACATTGAATCCGGTGAACTCGACGCTGGCAACGCCTCCGGCTTCGAGCTTCAACGGCCGCCGCTCGACCGGCAGATCGTTGAGTTTCAATTCAATCGCGGAGTCAATCTCGTCAGTCCCGAAGTTGGTTACCCGCGCGGTAATTTTTCCCGCGTACTTTTGCGCGTAGACAACCGGATCGGCCGTGACTTGAGTGACCGCGACGTTCGAGACTTTCGCTTCAGATACATCAATCGGAAATAGTTTCACATCGGCGCCGAGCTTGACCGGCGGGGCCGCGCGGTTCCATCCGGCATCCTGGAAATCGGAAATCAAAACAATGCGATGCCGGCCGCGGCTCGCATCTTTGAGGATCGCGTCGGCCGCCTGGATTGCCTGAAGATAGTCCGTCGAATCGAGACCCGGCTGCATTGCACTCACGACCGAGTTCGCTTCGGCGTGGTCTGCTTTGAGAGGCATCAAGACCTGATAGCTTTTGGAAAAGAGGACAACTGCAATCTGCTCATCAGAAGCGGCGTCGCCGATCGTGTTGCGCGCGCTCGCGCGAGCGCGAGTGAAGACATCGCCGTAACGCATGCTGTAAGACCCGTCGATTAGGATCACCGTGCTCGCGTGTTCGGATGAAGCAGACACAGGACTCGCCCCCGTGAAGTAAGGCCGGGCGAATGCGAGCGCGAGAAGCAGGAGCGCGGCGCATCGCATTGCAAGTAGTAACAAGTTGCGGAGCTTGCGCCGGCGAATAGTTTTTTGTTCGATCTTGCGGAGGAACATCAGGGAGGGGAATTGAACTCGGGGTGCGCGAGTTCTGCGGACGAGGTGAACCAGCACCGGCACGCCCGCGGCGATCGCTCCGATTAGAAAAATTGGATTCAGGAACGCCATATCATTCTGATTCGAAGACTAAGACTCCCAAAGAGCCGCGGCTTCCGCCAAGGCCTCTTCCAGCAAATCCGAAACGCCAAGCTCCGTGGCAGAATCGCGCATGTAATCCGAATCCAGTCGGTCGTGTTGAACCTTGAGAACGGTAACTACGTCGCGCCACTGTTGCTCAGACACCTCATTGCCGCGGCGGTACCACTCAAGTTTTGCGAGCACAGTGTCCTCGGGCGATGCAAAAAACGCGTTGATCCCGGAGCCCTCGCCGAATTCCTGTCGCAGTCGCCTTGCGAGTTGCTTCTCGGCGAAACCGCCCGGCTTCGGAGTGAATATGTCGACCTTGAACTGCGTTTCACTGTGAATCACATTGAAGTGCCGCCCGGTTTCCACGGATTGTCGTATCGATTGCTCGCTCACGTAAAAGTTCGGCTCCAGTGCTTCGAAAAGAACGTGCACGTGTTTTCCTCTGACCTCAGCAACAAGATCGGCGTCGTTGGTTGATCTGCCTATTCCATAAAACGAGCTTGCGAATGAGCCGCCGATCAGATATGCGATGCCGAGGTCCTCGAGGACGGAAATTACCTTTCGAACAACGTCGCGTTTCTCGTAGTCCATCAGTAGCCTTCGATCTTTGGATCCCAGCCGTACACTTCGATGACGGTTTCACGATCGAACACAAGGGCCGCGAGACGTTTCTTTATTTCGTCTTCCGATGCCTCCGGATGACGGCTTCGGAGCCCCGCCATTGAGAAGCTTCTGACCGTTTCAATAAGGTCGAAGACCTGATCGATCTTTTTCGGTCCCGGCATCGCGCGCGCAAGCTCAATCAAAACGCGTTCGGCTTCGGGAGTGGTATCGGAAAGACCCGATCGCTGATTCATTCGCATCACCTATCCAAACTGCGAGCGTCGCGCGAGGTACGCAAACAACGCCGCGTCCAATGGATCAGATGTTCGGTGCAGCTCGTAATCAATTCGGTTGCGAGCCGCTCCCTCGGTCAGCGAATCGATGTGCGAGCGCATCGCCTTCAGATACTCGTCGCGCAAAACATCCGGCAGCACGTGAAGCTGCTCCTCGGTTTCGGCGTCTTCGAGCACAACCGGCTCGATGAAATCAAAGTCAAGTTCCTGCTTGTCCATCACGTGAAACACGATCACGTCGTTGCCGCGAAACCGCAAATGCTCAAGCCCCTCAATCACTCGCGCGGGGTCGTCATAAAGATCGGAGATCAACACGACGATGCCTCGCCGCGTCAGGAGCTCCGCCGTGCGATTCAAAAGGTCGGCGATGGTAGTCTCTCGGGCGGGGGCGAGCCGCTCGATCACGCCGAGTATCGTGCGGAGATGACCCGATCGCGAGCCCGGCGGCACGTGCTCGATCACTTCGTCATTGAATGCGATCAGCCCAACCGAGTCGTGTTGCCGGACTCCAAGAAACGCGAGCGAAGACGCGAGGTATTGCGCGTATTGGAGCTTCGAGACTTCGCCGCTCGCGTAGCCCATCGATGCGCTCGAATCGATCAACAGGTGAATGCGAGCGTTGGTGTCGCCCTGATATTTTTTAATGTAGAGCCGGTCAGTGCGCCCCAGCAGTTTCCAATCGAGATGACGCAGGTCGTCGCCAGGCATATACGGGCGATGCTCGGCGAAGTCTGTCGAGAATCCGAGATACGGAGAGCGATGAAGACCTGCGATGAAGCCTTCGACGACTGATCGCGCGATGAGCTCAAGCGAGCTTATGCGCGCCAAGACTTCAGGCGCTAGAAAACGAGTTCCGATGGGCTGGCCAGTAATTGGAAGCATCGTCGCTTTCGAAAATAGACTATCTCGGTGTTATAGGCCCGACTTTGGTTCAGGCACGCTCTCAATCAATCGCCGGATCACATCATCCGGCTTCACTCGTTCGGACTCGGCATGGAAGTTCAGCAGGATCCGATGCCGCAGGATCGGATACGCCAGCGCGCGCACGTCTTCGACCGATACGTTGTAACGCCCGCTCATCACCGCGCGAGCCTTGCCGCCGAGTATCAAGAACTGCGACGCCCGAAGCGATGCTCCCCAGTTCACCCAGCGCTTGATGTAATCGGGCGAGTCGTCATTCACTGGACGGCTCGCGCCGACGAGCTTCACCGCGTAGCGCGTGACTGATTCGGCTGCCGGCACGCGGCGCACCAATCGCTGAAACGCAAGGATGTCAGGGCCGGTCACGTTTCGCTCGAAGCTGATGTCCTGAACCGATGTCGTTTGATTCACAACATCGACTTCATCGTCTTCGCTCAGGTAGTCGATATTGATGTTGAACATAAATCGGTCGAGCTGGGCTTCGGGAAGAGGATAAGTGCCTTCCATCTCGATCGGGTTCTGCGTCGCAAGCACGTAAAACGGTTTCGGAAGGGCGTAGGTCGTGCCCTGGACGGTGACCGAGCCTTCTTGCATCGCTTCGAGCAGTGCTGCCTGAGTCTTTGGCGGCGTCCGATTGATTTCGTCCGCGAGAATGATGTTTGCGAAAACGGGCCCGTGTATGAACTCAAGCTCACGGCGGCCGGTCGAGCGGTCTTCTTCTATTATGTCCGTGCCTGTTATATCCGAAGGCATCAAGTCGGGCGTGAATTGGATTCGCTTGAATGACAATTCGAGCACGTTTGCGACCGTGCGAATGAGCAGCGTCTTCGCAAGTCCGGGCGCGCCGGTGACAAGTGAGTGCCCGCCGACGAAAAGCGAGATGAGTGTCTGATCGACGACTTCATCCTGGCCGATGATGACCTTGCGAACCTCGTGAAGAATTTGTTCGCGCGCCGCAACGAGCTTATCCAGCAGTTGATCTTCTTTGATTATTTCCTGGGTATCTACCATTCGGGCTCCGTTCCGGGTTCAGGGTTTAGGGTTCAGGGTTCAGGGTTCGACGTCCAACCCGAAACTCTAAACCCTGAACCCTGAACTTTTTTCAGTGCGTCAGCGCGTAAAAGACATAGTTGACGCCGAATTTGTATGCAGTGTTGGTGTCATCAATGGGATTGAAGGCGTCGTTTGACCACTGCCAGTAATCGCTCACGTCGTTGTTATAGTTGATAACGGCCATCAGCCGTCCGTGCTTGTCCTCGATGCCGAGGAACTCGGGCCTGGCTCTTCGATACGACCGCACATCCAGCGACTTGATCGTGAAAAAGCAATTAAAGATCGGATGGCTCAAATCGAGCGGCTTCATATCGAATTCCGGCAGCGCTTTCTTCATGTAGTATTGAAACGTGGCGATGTCCCGGCCTCCGAAATCGTCAACCAGAAGGAAACCTCCGCGCAGCAAGTACTCGCGCAACCCGGCGACTTCTTCATCCGTGAGTTGCATGTATCCAACCTCGCACATGTAGGCGAAGGGATACTTCATAAGGTTGGGATCGGCGAATGAGAAGATGTATTCGTCTTCATCGAGCACGACCTGGAGCTTGGACAGCTCGGCGACGATCTTAGAAAAGTGGATTCCGGCTTCAGGATAATCGTGGGACCACGGTTCACACGGACTGTCGCCGAGACACGCTCCCGGATATAGCGGAGCGAGTTTGACGCGAACAAACTTGAACTTATCGGATTCGTCCTTGAGCTCGCCCAGGCGCCGGTCCTCATAGCGAAAAGCTTTTTCCGTCGCCACGCTGGCGAGGCTGAACGAAGGGAGTGAGCACGCCAACACGATGATAACTGAGGTTAGTCTTCGCATATTCCTTTGGAGTGCGGCGACTTGTCGCCGCTAGCTTCGCGCTGCGCAGACAAAAGCGGCGACAAGTCGCCGCACTCCACATCACTTGCTTGCACGAAGCTTCAACAAGAGTTCCTGAGCCTTCTCAAAACCCGGCGCGATCTCGAGCGAGCGCAGCACCTCGCGGCGGGCTTCGCGTGAATTTCCCGACGCTTCAAGCGCCCGCGCGAGATCGTAATGTGCTTCGGCCAGATCAGGCGGGGAGAGCGAGATCTGCACCTGAAATTCCCGCACCGCCTCTGAGGGATTTCCCAATCCAAGATAGATGCCGCCCGCAAGCTTGTGCAAGCTGGCGTCGAACGGCTGGATGTAGAAGCTCTGCTTCAGGGTTTCCACCGCGCCTCTGCGGTCACCGGTGTCGAATTTCAGACGCGCAAGCTTCGCTGCGGCATCCGCATTCGTTTCGTTGTGCCTGAGCAGTTCTTCGAGTGCGGCAATCGCATCGGACTTTTGCCCCTTCGACTCGTAGATTTCTGCGAGCATCGTGTGCGGATTGTCGCGCCCGCCATAGTAAGGAAATAACTCCGCTGCCCGGCGAAGGTGCTCGATGGCGTGCTCGACATCGCCTTCCTTTTTGTATGCAGCGCCCAATCGAAGGTGACTGAAGTAATCGTTCGGCCTTGCCTTCACCATCGCGCGCAAGGCGTCCGGTGGGAGCGTCTGCCCTGCGGGCGCTTGAATCGGACCCGTGCCGATTGCTTCAAGGTATGAGCCGGCCTTTGCTTTGATGAAGTCACCGAAAGCTCGATCAAAGTCGGCGGGCGACAGCTTCAGCACGCGCTGCAAAACATCAGTCGTCTTCGCTCCCTCTTTGTAGAGCGCCAGCATCTTCAGGATTCCATCGAAGCCGAACTTCTCATCTACGAACTCGCACACCTGCGAAGCCTGAAAGTAAGCGAGCATGACGCCGTTTGGTGTCCTGGGTCTTGTGAACGCGGCGTCCAGGTCCGTGATCCTGACGAACTTGCCTTCGCCGATCGCCTTCAAGTTTTCGATCGACCAGTTATCGCCCCAGCCCGGCCGCGCCCGTCGTTCTTCGAAGACCGACAAGCCTTCTGAGAACCAGCGTGGGATTCGATGATCGGTCATCTCGAGGGTTATCACGTGAGTGAACTCGTGCCACAGCGTGCTGCCCCAGTTGAACTCGCCCGGGTTGCGCGCCGACGGGCTGTCCATCGCGATCACTTGCCCGAAGCAAACTCCGAGCGCGCCCAGTCCCGGCAGACCCAGCGAGCGCACCGCAAAGTCTTCGTGATTCGGAAAGATCTCAATCGAGATCGGCGCGCGCGGTGTGAAATGATACTTAGCGGTGAGCTTCTTGTGCGCTTCTTCCGCGAGTTCACCGGCGTAGGCAGCGAGAGCGCCGTTTTCTTTTGGCTCCGCCTTGACGAGAAACGGCCCGCGAACCGTGTCGACGTAGTCCTTCATCGAATCGAGCAGGTCGAGCGTGTTCTTGGCCCACACGTTGTAAGGATCGCCCTTGAATGCTCGCTCGAGTTCAGCACGTCCTTCGTCGAACTTGCCGACGCGCAGCAACTGTATGCCGAGTTGGGTTCGCGCGCTCCAAAGATTTGGTGACAACTCCAGCGCGCGGCGGCCGAAGTCGACGGCGTCCGTGTAGCGCCGATTGTTCACGGCGAACTCGGCGATGGTTTGAAATACTTCGCCGGCGTGCTGATTGATTGCGAGCGCTCGCTTGAGTTCAGCGTCGAACTCGGATTTCTTGTCGGTGAGAAAGAACATCGAGGCGCGAATGGCGAACGCATCGAGCGCGTTTGGATTGACCTTGAACGCGCGATCGATTTCCTGCGTTGCGCCTTCGAGGTTCTCGACTTCCAACGCGATCGCCGCTCGATGCACGAGAGCGGGAACGGAGTTCGGATTCACCTCGAGCGCTTTGTGAATGAATACCAACTGGGATTCGTTTGATTCGAATTGCTTGCTGCGAGCGAGACCGACTAGCGCCCGAGTAGAGTTTGGATTGATCTTGAGCGCATCGGCAAAAAGACTCGCGGCTTCGCCGTAATTGTATTTTTCGTTGAGCAGTTCGCCTTGTCCGATAAACGAATCCGCGAAAGTCGCGTCAGCATCGCGCGCATCGATGAACAGATCATTCGCGTCCTTGAATTTTTCCAGCAACACCACAGCTTCGGCGATCAGCGTGAGTTCTTCGGCCGAGCGCGGCGAGTTTTCGTTGTGGTAGCGGACAAACTCCTGGGCTACGGCGCGAGCTTCGTCTTCTTTGCCTTGCATGCGAAGCGCGCGCGCTCGGCCGAGTCTTGCTCGAAGCCACGCGACAGACTTCGCGTCTTTTGACGCACGCTCAAACTCAGACGCGGCTTCCTGGTAGCGGCCGGTTTCAAGTTCGACGTCGCCTAGCGCGACTCGTAGAGCTGATGCACCGTCGTGAGAGTTAAGAAACTCGCGCGCGCGTTTCTCGGCGGAGGCGTAATCGCCCGTTTCGATTTGCGCTCGCACGAGGCCTTCGATTGCGTCGGCGTCATTCGAGTTCTTATCGATGAGGGCAGTGAAAACGGCTATCGCTTCTTTGTAGCTCCCGTGTTTGAGCAGTTCGCGCCCGCGAGTGAGACTGATTTCCTGAGCGGAACTGAATGAGCAACTAAAGAAGAAGAGCAGGAGAAGGAACCACGGGGCACACGGGGACCACAGGGAACGAAAGTGATTCAATCGCTTTTCGGTTCTTGTTCTGTCGGTGATGAATCTCAGCAATGTTGCCCCCGTGCTCCCCGTGGTTATTTCTTCTGCTTCGCTTTGATTTCCTGGTTCGTTTTCGCAAGGTCCACAAGCAACCGCTCGAGTTCCGCGTCGTAGTCATCCGGTTTCATATCGTTCTTGCGAGCCTTCAGCTTCTCGATGTCTTCTTCAAGTTTCTGCCGCTGAGCGATCAAGCGCATCAACTCAGCATCATTCCCCGCTTCTTCAATCGTCTTCGAATCGATGTAAACAGTTTTCGCGAGATTGCCGTCGCCCGCAGTTTCTTCTTCGTGACCCGTGCCGTCGCCGTTGTCGTCGATCAGTGCGTGCTCGGTCGCCAGCCGATTCTTCTGCTTATACCAATCGGCGATCACCTTGGTTGCGTAATTGAAAGCCTCGAGCACCGATACGCGCCCGTTCTTATCCGCGTCCGCTGCGCCATCAGTTAATGCCGCGATGAAGTGATCGGCGAAGATCGTCGCGTTCTGTTCGTTGCCGCTGCGAGTCGCGGTGATGATGATGCGGCCCTCGGCCGAAAGCGGCTTGATGAATTCGCCCGACGAGCTTGCGCAGTTCACGAACACGGATCGTTTGTTTGGAAGCGCGCCCAGAAGCGCCGCGTAATCTTTTGCGCTGAGATCCGGACCAATCAAATTGAACTTGGCTTGTTGATTGTCGAACGAGCCGTGACCGATCAGAACAATGAGCGCGAAACTGTCCGCGGTTGCAGCGGACTTGATAGCGCCGAATGCATTGCGAACTTCTTCGGCGGTCGCGCGTTTTGAAGTGATCTCGGTGTCGTGACCTCCGTCTTCGGCGCCGCCAGCCGCGACTTCCGTGAGCAAATGGACATTCTTCACGGCAAACCCAAGCTCTGAGGTGAGCGCTTCAGAAAGGCGCATTGCCTGGGCAGTGAACTTCTTGGTGTATGACTGCTCGCCGCCGACTCCCGCGACGATTATGGCGAACTTGTTTGGATCCGATGGACGCGCGGGCTTCTTTTCGGATTGGGTTTTCGCTTGAGCGTCCGGTTGTTTGGCCTGCGCGCTCTCTGGTTGGCGTTGGGCACGGGCGCAAGAACAGAGCACCAGGCTGATCGCGATCAATGAAATCGTTTTTCGTGCAAGCTGCATTCAATTACCAGAACGAGTTTAGGCCAGCCCTTTGCGTTTGCGAATGAACCACTCACCAGCCGCAAGCCCGACGATCAGCAAAAAGTTTATCGGCATATCCCACAGGTCATAGCTCACTCGAATCGACCCGGCGCCTTCCGTGTGAGTGATGTCGTCGAGCAACTTCTCGGTCTGCGCCGCGGTGTAATACCCGCCTCCCGTTTCCGCCGCGATGCGTTTGAGAAGTTCGAGATTTTGAGCCGCGTTGCGAGCCTCGCGATTGAGCGGCCCGACTATGAAGCTCGTCTGAGCAGGCGCGAGCGAACCAACCTGTTTTCCCGCGCGCCGCGCGCTCACTTCAACCCTGTACATACCGTCTTCTTCGGGATGAAACGCGGCGGTGTACCCTTCGAAGCCGCCTTCGACTGTTTGTTTCATTGCAACATCGACGGCGCGCCCCGATGGACTTGTGACGTGGGCCGAAACCGAAGCATCCGAGATCCTGATGAATTTTTCATCGGCGACTTCAGCGCGAAGCCGCACCTCTTCAGTTGCGCCGTAGAAGCTGCGTTCGGTGGATGCTTCAACGGGACGCGGCGCCGATTCGACCGAGTAGCGCATCAGGTTGCGCCAGAATGTTTCAAAAGATTGATTCTTGGATTCCAGCATCATTCGCCAACGCCACGTGTCGGAAGCCAGCAATGCCATCGATTTTCCGCGGCCGTATCTTTCTTCAACGAGAAGCGGCGCCACTCGATTCTTTTCTTTTGTGCTTCGGGCCTCGAGTATCACTGACGCGCCGGGCTTAAGGTCGGTAATGACCTCGGGAAGCGTGATCGCGGGCATCTGTTCCCACGCCTTCAGATTGGTGTCGGGTTGATCGAGAAGCCGTGCGACGGGGTTGTCGCGTCCGCGTTCGGCGGGCGCGGCTTTGAAAGTCTGACTCTCGCCCGGAGTTTCGCCCACGCCGTTCAAATAGATTGGGAGCAGATCCGCGAGCGGCGTGTTGGCGTAGCCGCCGACGTTGAACGTCTTTGAGCCACCGAGAGCCACGAGCGTTCCGCCTCTTCGTGAGACGAATTGCTCGACGGCCTTGAGTTGATCGAAAGTGAAGAATGTCGCCTCGATGCTGCCGATGATAATGGCGTCGTACTTGAACAGATCTTCTTCGGATTTCGGAAAGCCGTTTACCAGTTCGTCGGCGGTTTCGACGCCCTGTCGATAGAATTTTCCATCGGCGGATCTCAGGACGGAAACGAGCACGATGTTTTTCTCTTCGGCGACCGACTCGCGAAGCTTTGCGTATTCCCAGCGAGGCTCGCCCTCTATGTATAAGATCTTCGGTTTCCAATCGACGACGTCAACGACAATCTCCTGCGAGTTGTTATCCGGTACCGGGTCGTCGTCTGCGGGCCTAGCGGTCAGCTTGTAGCGATGCTGTCCGGGCGACGACGGAGTGAATGTGATTCGCGTGACCGTAGTCGCATCGCCCTGCACCGGCACTTCCTGCGAGCGAAGCAGATGGTTGTCTTCGTTGAGGTCGATGGTGACAGTCTTTCGAGCGCCGCTCGATCGCAATAGAAGTTCAGCCGAGACGGGCGAACCGACGAGCGCGCGGCGTGGGCCCGAAGCGCGAACCACTTCAACATCGCCTTCCATGCTCGACGGTCCGATGCCGATCGCGAATACCGGAAGCCCTCGCGACCTCAAGCTCGCGAGCGTGTTCGATAGGTTGCCGGCGCGTTCATCATCGCTCGCGCCGGCGTTATTGGCGCCGTCACTTATCACGATGACGCCGGTGACGGGCAGGCCTGCGGATTCGCGCGATGCCTGATCGAGGGCCGCCGCGAGATTTGTTTGATCGCCGGAGCCTGAAAGCTCGCTTGCGTTTTGCACTCGCTCGGCGGTTGTCGAGAACCGGTAAGCCCGCAGCTTGAAACTGTTGGTGAGCGATGAGTAGAACTTGCTGTTCGCCGACATCAACTGTTTGAGGGAATCAAGGCGCGTGTGACTTCCGTCATCCGGAAGCTGCATGCTGGCGGAATCATCCATCAACACCGGCATGTAACTGGACTGCGGAACCACGGAAGGCACTACGATGACTGGGCGCATCACGCAAAACAGGATCACCGCGATCAGCGCGCATCGGAGAGCGATCAAGGCTACGCGCCACCCTGGCGCGATACGGACCGCTCGAACGGTGTAAAGGAAGTAAACGAGAAGCCCCAGGCCTGCGATCAACACGACAATCAGCAAAAGTGAAGGACGCGCGCCGAAGCTGAACTGGCTCTTTGAGAAGAGCGCTTGCCTGTGATTGAACAGAAAACTTACTACCTGTTCCAATTATCAGCTCCCGATTGCGAGTGCGCTCTCCGTCACTGATGACGATGTGCGATGACGTTTATTCTAATCGCTAACAGGCCGGGCTGCAAAAGATTTGCGATAGTGATCGGAAGCGGTTCGCGGATCTGGAGCCCGCGATGTTTGGCGGCAAAAGCTTCTTGAAGTCTGTCGCGCCCGTGGACAATTGACGTTCACGATGGCTATTCAGTAGACTGCCACTCCCCCCGCCAAAGTTGGATTTCCCCAATGAGGTTGTCCTAAACCGCTAATCTGAGGAGGCAGGATGAATCATCGCACGACGAGCAAAGCGGCAGTGTTGGTTTCATCGATGGCACTGCTTGCGTTGATGGCCATCGCGCTGACGACCGCCACGAAGCGAGTCAGCGCGGCGAACTTCACGGTAACGAATCTCGACGATAGCGGGGACGGCTCGCTGCGCCAGGCAATCCTCGATGCGAATGCGAACCCGGGCGCGGATACCATCGACTTTCAAGATGAGCTTTCCGGCACGATCACCCTGACGACGGGAGAGCTGCAAATTACGGACGACCTGACAATCACTGGGCCGGGAATTTTTTCGATCACCGTCAGCGGCAACCACGCGTCGCGAGTTTTCGGGATCATCCAAAGCACTTCCGTTACGATTTCCGGCCTGACGATCAGTGATGGGAAGTCACAAGGTACCAGCGGCGGCGGCATCATCCATTTCTCTGGTACGCTGACGATCTCAAACGTGCTGCTGGCGAGAAACACCGCTGACATTTCCGGCGGCGGGATCGACAACCTAATAAACAGCACGCTCATAGTAACCAACAGCACGTTGTCTGGCAACAGCAGCAGCAGCGTCGGTGGCGGAATCCAAAATGATGGCACATTGACAATCACTAACAGCACGTTATCAGGGAACACCGCTGGCTTCACGGGTGGGGGCATCGGCAACGACCACGGGGATCTCACGATCACCAACAGCACGCTGTCGGGCAACTCTGCCTCTAGCAGCGGCGGCGGCATCGCCAACTTCGCTTTCGGCACAGCGAACATCAGCTTCACCACGATGTCGGGCAACTCTGCCGTCCAGGGCGGCGGAATCTATAATGCTGGTGACCCCAATCTCTCGACAGTGAACATCAAGAATTCGATCGTCGCCAATAGCACGTCCGGAGGAGATTGCTCTAACTCGGGAACATTCAATGCCACCGGAACCAACTTCACCACCAACGGCACGTGCCCCGGCTTCACGGCCGTCACGCCGGCGCAACTCAATCTCGGACCGCTTGCCGATAATGGTGGACCCACCGAGACGCACGCTTTGCTCCCGGGCAGCGTCGCCATTGATGCGGCTCCGGACTGCACTGATGTTGCTGTCAACACGGTCAGCGCGGATCAGCGCGGCGTCGGCCGCCCGCAAGGCAGTGCTTGCGATGTCGGCGCTTATGAGTTCGTGCCCTGCAATCAGACGCCCGCGATCGTCTGCCCTGAGAGTTTTGCGGTGTCTACGGATCCAGATGAGTGCGCCGCCGTAGTCGAGTTTTCGCCTCAAACCGATTGTCCGTGTAGTGGCGGCGGCGGCGCTCTGATATCAACCAATCGAACTCGCATGTTGCGTTCAGCTTCCGCCCAACAAGCTGCATCGTGTTCTGCAGTTTGCTCGCCTCCGTCGGGTTCAACTTTTCCTAAAGGCACGACGACCGTCACCTGCATGGCGAGCGATTCGTTCGGCAACACATCTCAGCCGTGTTCGTTCACGATCACGGTCAACGACACGGTGCCGCCGATGATCATTTGCCCAACCATCACGTCGGTGACTCCGGTGCCTGGCGGGTCGAGCGTTGTCATCTTTACACCGCCGGCTGCGAGCGATAACTGTCCCGGCGTGACTTCTTCCTGCACTCCGCCGTCCGGGTCCACGTTTCCCTCGGGTTGCTCGACCGTGACTTGCACCGCAATGGACACATCGGGCAACCAGGCTAGCTGTTCTTTTCAAGTATGTGGCTTCAACGTCTGTCTTCAGGATGACGCGAATCCCGGCATTGTGTTTCAGGGTAGCTCGTCAACGGGCGAATATCGGTTCTGCTGCGGCGGCACCGTGTTTACCGGGACCGCTCGCGTGACAAAGAAGGGAAATCTAATCACCTTCGAGCAAAACGGCCCGGATCGCCGCCTTCTTGTCCGCGATGACGAAAGCGCGTTCAGGGGCTCTGCTTCGTTGCAGTTTCCACCGGGCGTGATGACGTGCACGATCAGCGACAGAGATACGCGTAACAACTCGTGCATATGTCAATCCCAATAACTTTTTGTATGCTCGCCGGGCAAGGACCGGGCTTACTTTGAATCAACAAGAAGAGCTGGAGATGCACTATCCAGCTCTTCTTGTTTTAGATTCGAGGAATCAGACCATTCTTGATGCGTGTCTGTCCGTGCCCAGCCATGGTGTTCGATTGAGTTAGTCAAACCTTTCAAATCGCCGCGATTGGGTTGAGTCAGGATCGCTGATTTATGATAAACTCGCGAGCCATGAAGCTGGTGCTCTCGATCATGGTCGGGTTGTTTACGTTGAGCACGGTTCCGAGCGGAGCGAGCACTAACTCAATGGAGCACCCAACGCTGACCGGCCGGTGGCAAATTGATTTCACATTGGGTTCAAGGCATCGTTTTCAGTTCGATGCGCAGGGCTCTGGCGAAGGCGCTTTACTGAGTCTGGATCCAGTTCCGGCCAGGGGCCTTTCGCCCACGGAGACGAAAGCTACCTGGCGCCTGCGCGGTCAGAGTTCGGATATTTACTATTTCGTGATCACTGGCGAGGTCGAGTTTCCGACCTCTGAGGGCGGAATCGAAAAGGGAACACTGGATTTGTCGGCTTCATCTGACCTCACTATTCCGATCAACGCGCTGCGAGGCTGGGGTCAATTTCATTCATCGAGCAGCCCAAATGATGGCCGCGGCGGCGCCAATGATCCAATCTTTGGCTTCAAGGCAGTAAGAATCGAGAAGCAGTCTGTTCATGTTATTCCTCCCTCGTCGGTCCCAAAGACTGCTCGGCGGAAGAGACGTGAATGATTGAATGGACAGTGAAGCGCCCCCTGCCATTTAACTCGTAAGAAGTAAACTTTTGGCGAACCTGGCCAGATTGAAACGCTACCGAGTATCTCCGGCCCCGAGGATGGACTGGCCTGTTTTGCATCCGAAGGGCATCGCTGCCTAATTGCAGATCCGAACGAAAGGAGCTCGACTTATGCGACGCATATTGCTTACTTGTATTCTAGTGCTGATAGGCGTATCGGTAATGACGGTCAACGCCATTCAAGTGCAAGGCCCTAGTCAGGCGAGTTCAATGGCATCCGCCGGACAGGGACACACCACCGGCAGAGACTCACCCCCTGACTTGAACACTTATGTCCGCAATGCAGTTCCCGCGGATTACATTGCAAGGCTGTCATTGCCGGCGTCGTTCTTTTTTGTGCGAGACACCGTCATCAGCAACACTGATCTCACGCTGACCAACACCGATACGTTTGGTGATTCGGAACCTACCATCGCAATCAATCCGGCGAATCCGAACGAGATTGTCATAAGCGCGTTCTCCGGTAGTTGGGGCAGCCCTCAAGCCAATGCCCCGATATGGCACTCACTTGACGGGGGCAACACGTGGACCAAACAATTTACTGTCCCCGTGCCGACAGGACTCCCCAACGGCTGCCCTTGCGACCAGGCATTCGACTACGGGCGAGGTAATCGATTGTCGGGCACGTTTCTGAAGTCTGATGTCTACAGCGGCACAACCTCGAACCCCGCAAGCGCAGCGTCATGGGGCTGGTTCACATCAATGGGTGTGGCCGCGCGCACCAACTCGGCCGGTATCGGCAACACCGATCAACCCTGGCTATTGGTAATCCGTGACACCGTCACCGCGAGCCAGGATAACGTGTACGCCGCCTATGATGATTTCAGCGGCCTGCCAAGAGGAATGCGCATAGCGGTGGCCAGGGGCTCCAACCCGCCAAACTTTACCGTCGATAACAGCTCGGGTACGTCACTCAATTGCATTGGCGGCAACTGCGTGAATCCGGGTCACCGACTTGCCGTCAATCCTAACAATGGTTACGTGTACAGCTTGTTCCAGGACCTGGTGACCGGAGACCTCGGAGGTTTCTTCAATCTGAATTACATGCTCAACCGCAGCACGGACAGCGGCGCTACATGGACCCTCAACGGAAGCGCCACTGGAATTGTGGTCGCGAATGCCGACTCGACTCAGGCGTCGCCCAAATTCGGGACGGTCAATGCGCTGCTCGGAGGCATTGATCACGCAACGGTCGATCCGAGCAACGGCGACGTGTACTACGTCTACGGCACTCGTGATGCAATGACGCAAAACAACCGGCTCGCCATAATTCGTCTTACGGATAATGGAATGGGCGGGCTGACTGTCGGGACGCCCCATTTCGTAACAGGACAGATTCAGGCCGCGCTCCCCTCGGTAGCGGTTACTACTAACGGAGTGGTCGGCGTTCTCTACACAAGTTACGATGGCATGAGTATGGGGTTTCCGCAGTTCACCGCCCACTTCGCCACGAGCACCGATCAGGGATCGACTTTCACGGACAACACCTTGCTCACGTTTCTGTCATCGGCTGCGGACAGCGGTAACCCGTCGCAGCGCGTTCTGGGAGATTATCAACAGGTCAAGGCCCTGGGGACTAACTTCTATGGAGTCTTCACCGCAAACGGAGCTCCCCTCGGGCGGCCTTTTGCAAACCATGATGCGATTTTCTTCAAGGTCTTCGCAGCATGCACTGGCATCACTTGTCCCGCCAACGTCACCAAGTCGAATGATCCAAATCAGTGCGGCGCGGTCGTCACATACCCGGCTCCTACATCGGCGGGCGATTGCGGCACTATCACGTGCACCCCCGCGTCAAATACCTTCTTTCAGGTTGGGACTACACCGGTGAACTGCACAAGCGAGGCCGGAGCAAGCTGTTCGTTTACCGTGACCGTCAACGACACGCAGCCGCCGCAGATCACCTGTCCGGCGAACATCACCGCCGTGACAAACAAAGCGGTCTGTGTCCCGGCCAACCAGGCGTGCCAGGTTGTGAACTTCACCGCTACGGCAAGTGACAATTGCCCGGGAGTGACTGTTGCCTGCACTCCTCCATCGGGGACCTGCATTCCCGTGGGCACAACGACGGTGACTTGCACGGCGACAGACGCATCGATGAATACGGCTACGTGCAGCTTCACTATCAAGGTGTTTGATGTTTGTCTGCAGGATGACACCAATCCAGCCACCGTCCTGCTGTTCAATTCCGCCACTGGTGAATATCGGTTCTGTTGCGGCGGAACTATCTTTACCGGTATCGGAACTGCGATGGTTAAGGGATGCACGATCACCTTGCAGCACAACCCTGGCGATCGCAGACTGCAGGCGAATGTCGACAAGACGCAGTTCAAGGGCAATGCGGCATTGCAGTTCCCGCCGGGCGTGATGAAATGCACAATCACGGATCGGGATACAAGAAACGACTCGTGCGTGTGTCAGTGACAGTCGTTGGATTTACATCCGTCGAATTTGAGAAGGGCCGGTTTGCATTGCAGCCGGCCCTGTCGTTGATACCATCGCTTCTCGCCTTCTGAATGGCGCGGCCGCACGGTTGAGGCGATTCGATGACTTGAATCGCGGCCTGTGCAAGTCTAAGCCTCCGCTTAGCCAACGCTCAATGTTTGTGGAAACTGAGACGACGGGTACAGCAGGTTGCGCTTGCTTCTTTCTCCAGGTACCGAGCTTTGGCTGGTAAGCAAGCCGACAACTCAAACCGAAGTACGTGACAGTCGTCACAGACGCTTGCGAATATCTTCTATATGCTTCGCCCGCTGTAATGTGCAGTCTCGCCGGTGATGCGCAGTCTCTCGAAAGAAAATGCAACGTAAATCCCCATCGCGTTGCGAACAAAGTTCTTAATGGAGGAAACCACAAATGATGACAGATAGTCGTGATGCATGCCTTCTGCCTGCAGGATGACAGCAACCCAGCCATTGTGCTGCTGTTCAATTCCCTCACCGGCCAGTATCGCTTCTGCTGCGGCGGCACTATCTTCACTGGAGTCGGAACCGTAAGCAAAAAGGGATGCCTTATCACCTTGCAGCATAACCCTGGCGATCGCAGGCTGCAGGCGAATGTCGACAAGAC
>Ga0070696_100000018_pt1 | contig 73616 bp, 98 predicted proteins | sample KBSK1253metaG_FD_65474 | JGI IMG/M metagenome (GOLD analysis project Ga0070696, IMG submission 65474) | Corn, switchgrass and miscanthus rhizosphere microbial communities from Kellogg Biological Station, Michigan, USA - KBS K1-25-3 metaG | ecosystem: Host-associated > Plants > Roots >... | reverse complement strand
ATCGGCGCTGGGTTGGAGCCAGATCAATGGAGCGGTGAAGCTTGGGGGCAACTCGGCAGCTGGGGGTTATGCTGTGCATTATGATACCGTGAACAAAAAGCTCATGGTCTTTCGTAGTGCAGGTTTTACTCCAGCTGGCACTGTAGCAGCTCCAACTTTTACCGGCTCAGCCTTGGCTGCTCATAGTCACACAGTTCCTGTTACTGCGGGCACGGCTGGTGATGCGGTGACTAATAATGCAGGTGTACTGGAAAGCACTGGAGGTCAAGATTTGACTACCAGTTCCGATACCGCTGGAACCCCGGCGGGTACCAACTCAGCTCCGGCTTTCACTGGAACAGCTGTAGCTGCTGGTGCTCTGGTGCAGGTAGCAAATGCAGTTAATCTCTCAACTGTCACAGTTCGGGTTAGATTCGAGGGAATCTAACTCTCAAGTTTGGGGAGCCTCGTGGTTTGAAGGCGTGAAGCGGGATCTTCGCGCTGGATACCCAGATTCCGCGGGGCTCCCCAAAATCCCCAAAGTGAAGGAGCAATAAGTTAAATGGCTTTTCAGGACACCTGGAATGAGCTATTAGCTCATGTTCCTTCACTCTCCCCCTTTCTAGCTCAGAGATTTGTTAATCGAGCTTGGCGGGAGCTCCGGCAGCGCAAAAGCTGGAGCTTTTTGTTAAAGGAAGGGTTTTTGATTGTACCGGCTAAGATTACAGCGGGGACGGTTAGCGCAACACAGTTTAGCACCACGATCACGCCAGATGCTACTGCTATAGCAGCGCTCAATGCAGCTGGGACTAATCCCCCACTGGGGCGCAGACAGTTTAGGCTCAGCGCTGGTGAGAGGATTTACAATATCAGCACCTGGGATGGAGCTACTCTGGTGCTAGAGGAGCCTTATCAGGAAGCTACAGTTAGCGGGTCGAGCTATCAGGTTCTGAGTGTTTACTTTAGACCCCCAAGTGATGATTTTACCCGATTCATTTCGGTTCGAGATTTAGTTACTAATTATCATATCCGGCTCCACTACACGCAGGAGGAAATAAATCGAATCGACCCCCAGCGCAACACTGAGGGAGATCCTCTTTATGTGGTGAGTTACAAGACTGATACCGATAACATACCAATGTTTGAGCTCTGGCCGACTCCAAGTGTGGCGAGGAGCTACCAGGTTTTATATCAGGGCCGGGGAAGCGACATGGTAGCAAGTTCTGAGTTTCCTCCAGTTATACCGGAGCAGCTGGTGCTTGAGCGAGCTAAGTATCATGCTTATCAGTGGGCTGAAAGCGCAAAAGGTGGAGACCCAAAGCTGGCAGGAAGTGATTGGCGCTACTTAGCAGCTGAAGCAGATCGCAGGTTCAATGAGCTTTACGTCAAAACGGCCCGTGAAGACGAAGACGCTTATATGCAGACCATGCATTTTGCAGAAAGCCGAAGCGGGTTCATGACTCCAGTTGATGCTAACTACGCTCAGAATCACGTAGTTGATTGGATGTAAAGGACCTTGTGGACCGAATTGCAACCCTCCAGGAACTCAAAGACTATCTCACCGCAGGCCTTACTTTGGAAGAAGTCATCGCCCGCATGGAACTCAAGCACGGGATAGCAAAGATATTTGACCACTCACCCCCAGCTATGCAGGGGATGAAATTTCGCTACTTCGTTGTCCCCCTAGATAAAAAGGGACAACCAATAACCAAACTGGCTAAAGGCCAGAATATGTAAAGGAAAAACAAAACGATGGCACTCGACAGTACGATGACATTTGAAATTAAAGGACCCGGAGGCAGCTCAAGTGCTCCAGAGAAGCCCTTGGATGGAACCCAGAGAGACGTTTGGGGCAAGCCGAATGAAAATTCCGGTGGCGGCGAGCGCGGACGCAATCGTGTTCCATCGGTTTCCAAACCGGAGAGCTCGGATAAGATATCAAGCGTGTTCTATGACAGTACCCCAGCGAATCCTGGGTCGCTCGATAGCACACTTGACGACATTTTCCAACTTGGTGGAGACTAACCATTGGCCTTAATTAAAGTTCAAGGCCTAGCCGAGCAGGGTGGGCAGTTTGTTGTAACCTCGGGCGTTAACAGCTCCAGCTATTCATTGGATTCATTTCCACTGTGTACTGTGACTGTTTATGCCGCCGGGACGACTTCGCTGAGCTCTATCTATTCAGATAGCAGCTCAACCCCCAAAGCTAACCCCTTTACCGCTTCTGCTAACGCGGAGTGGTACTTTTATGTTGCTAGTGGGGCACATTATGATATTAAATTTAGTGGAGCGGGGATTGATACCCCGTTTACTATTAGTGATATTGTAGTTAGCGACCCAGCCGGTAGCGGAGGTGGAGGCTCAGCTAGCGTTACGGATGTAACAGCCAGTCCATATAATGCAGACAAAACTGGAGCTACTAGTCCTTATACTGGAATTGCTGCTGCTATAACTGCTGCGGTGGCTGCTGGGACTAAGCGAGTTTATATGCCCGCTGGGACTTATAGGTTCGTCCAGGCTGACTTTACAGCACATACAAACTTAATAGACCTCCTAACCAGCGATAATGTAGAACTCTTCGGAGATGGCATTGGCAAGACAGTTATAGTCATGCCAACTACTATTGTAAAGGGAGCTAGTGGAAATCGCATTGTTGGGGGCCTGGGGAGTAATTGTTGGGTTCATGATTTGACCATAGTTGGTCCAGACCTTACTAATAATGTCTTCAACAGTTCTGGGCTAATTGCCATCGCTGGTGGTGGAGGGCCAAATACCGACAACCGAATCGAGAGGATTGAAGTAACCAACTTTAATGATAACAACACCACAGCTGGAGCTGAAAGTGTTGGTGTTGGAGATGGTGGACTTCAGGTAATTGTTAGCACAACTCTGGGAACAGTTATCACAGCAGGAGAAAGAACTGTTACCCCGGCGTCGATGGTTGGTATAAATTCTGGGGCGGCCCTGCGCATAGGCGGGACAACCGAAGACATTATTGTTACTTCAACCACTACTACCACATTTACAGCCACATTTGCCCAGAATCATGGAGCCAGCGATTCTGTTACGGGGTATGATGAGGGATTCTCTCGGGTTAAGGTTATTGATTGCTACTTTCATGATTCTAGATATGCCACAGCAGTTGATTTCACCAGTAATGGAAACTCCCTTATAGGATGCAGGATTATCAACATCGGTAACGGTGGCACTCAACATGGGATCTACATGAGTGGTGGGGATAATTATGTAGGCTACAATGAATTTCGCGGCCTTTCTGGGTTTGCGTTCCATCAGTATCAAGCTAATGGGAACATGGATATGGCGGGGAATCGCTATGATCATAACTTAATTGTGGGAGGCATCGGAGCAACAATAATAAATGGTACAGCTAACGGCAATAATCCTAGAATGCCTTCTGGAGTTTCTATCCAACGCTACACCACCTTTACGGGAAATGTCTGGATTGATGCTAGCTTGACATCTGAAGTGCCTATTATCCTGAAAGGCAATAATTGGTGGTTTGACGTTGGTAAAACTGGTAGTGTGCAGTTCCCATTTAATTCAAATGTAGGACTTGATAACTTTGTCAATGGGCGGGTGCTGGGAAATTCATATATTAACTCTAGCGCTCCAATCCAAGGTGCGTCCCTTTCTTTGGGAACGGCTATTATTGATACAGGCCAGCAGCCCAATTTCTTGTCGCTCCAAGCCGAAAGCGGCTGGGCAGGAGCCCCAAACAATGGATACGGCTCATCTACTGGTGGGCATTTGTATCTACTGCCCGGAAATGGGCGGAGATTGTTTCGGGTGGTATCGAACCTTCTTGGAGCAGTTGCAGTAACAATAACAACCAGTCCAATTCAAGCTGCTAGTCCTTTGACTACCACTTATACCTCTGGAGTGGATTTCATCCTCGGCTCTGATGATACGCCAGCCCAACTCGCGGTAACAGCTACAAATCTTGCCCTTGCTATAGATGATGGCAGATTTGCCGGGCTTGGTAAGATCGTTGCAGCAAAGCCTACGGGTGCTGATGTTTGGATTATTCCCCAAGCCGGTAGGGCAGTTACAATTTCTTCTAACCAGGCGGCAAGAATAGAAGCTATCAGCGGCACTGATGGAGACGTTTATAGCTTGGTTGGAAATGGAGTAGTAACTAAAGTCCTGTGGCGGGGTGAGGGTGCAGTGCTTTCAATCTCCAGTAATGCAGTTGCGCCAACAAATGAAATTCATCACTGTGGCGCGGGGCTTATTAAAAACATCACTGTGCCTGCTGGATTTACTGGTGGAACGGTTACATTGATTCCAGATGCAGCTTTTACTTATGATGCTACGGGTAATATAGTGGTTCCAGCAGCAGGCGGCACGGCAACTGTAGATAGAGCTATGACTTTCTCGTACTCATCTAGCTCAGCAAAATGGATACCGAGTTACTAAGATAATGAACATAATTAGATGGGCCCTAGGCCGAATACGAAAACTCGCAGCTGACCCAAGCTCTCCAAGCAATGGAGACATTTGGTACAATACTGCTACTAATGAGCTGAAGGCTAGGATAAATGGTGCTAGTACAGCTCTGGGGGCTGGGGGTGCTGGAACCGTAACTGAGGTTACTGGGACGAGTCCGATAGCTGTTGCTACAGGTACTACTACTCCAGTTGTGTCTATAAATGATACGGCAGTGACGCCGGGGAGTTATACTAGCACCAATCTTACTGTAGATCAAAAGGGTAGAATTACAGCTGCCAGTAATGGCAGCTCCAGCGGTATTGGCGGCTCAACTGGCTCAACTGATAATGCAATCCTGAGAGCAGATGGAACGGGAGGGGCGACGGCGCAGTCAAGCTCAGCAGTCATAAACGACGGTGGGGATGTGGTGCTTACATCTCCGGCTCTACAGTCCACCCCCCTAGGACAGCTTCGGCTGCAAGACTCTGGAAACGTCAACAAGAGGGTAATAATTGGTTACGATTCAACGGGTGATGGGTTTGGGTTTATCAATCCAGGTTTTAGTGGCGTAGCGAACACCCCGCTGGATGTCGGTGGTTTAGTGCAAATCGGCTACGGCGCGGGTGGAGGCAGCGGGGGAATAACGTTTAACGCAGATAACAACAATGACATCGGGAGAAGCGGACAGGTTAGACCCCGTACAGGTTACTTTGGGACTTCTTTGATAGCCCCCCATTTTGTCGGCTCCGGCTCTACCCCTTCCATCGCTAACGGGGCAGGTGCTGGCACAACTCCCGGCACCCCAACCGTTGCAGGCACAGACGCAGCGGGGCAAATCACAATCATTACCGGCACACTGCCGTCTGTTTCAGCTGTTGCAGTCACAGTGACTTTTGCTGCTGCCTACGGAACCGCGCCTTACGTTGTTATCTGGCCTGCAAACGCGGCTGCGGCTACTCTCGGCTTCCTTCCTTTTGTCGGCAGCACGACCACGACATTCACGGTGAACACAGGCACAATAGCCCTTGGGGGCAGTACGACGTATGTTTACAATTACGTAGTCGTAGGAGGGCCATAAAGGACACATTAAATGAGATCATACACACTAACCTTAACAACCGCAGGGCAGGCTTATAACATCAACACTCTAATTAAAGCTATAGCTCCAAACGAAGGTGCTTACTTTGGCGGCATTAGCATAGTAGCAGATAATGCAAATGCTAATCCAGTGCTAATTGGCGGGGCCAATATAAGTGCCACAGTTTACGGCCAACGTCTGGAAGCCAATGATGTTTTTAGTCTAGACTCTGGCTGTGCGTTCAATAGCGAGAGCACCTTGGGAATCTTTGCTTGGAGCATCACCACAGCTAGCCAGAAGCTTCATGTAACGCTAGATGAAAGGTAAACTTGGCATCCTTCAGCCACACAACTTTAGCGGCTGCAAGAACCCAACTTGCTCTTAGACTTGGGGACACTAATCAGACCTTCTGGACTTCAGCTGAACTAAATCTATACATCAAAGACGCCTTGCGCACCTGGGGAGCTTTGAGTATGAGCTTTCGGGATAAAGGTCTATTCAGCACTAGCTCTGGAACTAGTCTTTATGATATCAGAACAGAGCTGGATAATGGCAGCGGGGAGAAGATTCTAGCGAGCACCCTACGAGATCGGGATATTGTGAATGAACTCCAGTATCACCTCCTAGAACCTGCTAATAACTGGAGCAGCTCTACCAGCTGGTCAGGCACCGAGATGTTCAGTATGGCTGACCTTGTGCAAGCAGTGCAGAGGCGAAGGAACCAGTTCTTGCTAGAAACAGGCCAGATCATCAGTGCCACCAAGTTCAATGTAATGCCAGGGGTTGCCAAAATTAGCCTCCCTGATACCACCATTGATGTCCGCCGAGTAGCTTGGATAGACGTTACCGGAAGCACCGAGACTAGCTACACCGGCTTGTGGCGGGTTGATAACTATCAGCTCTCTCAGCTTAGCTTAGGATGGAACCTTACCCAGGGAGTTCCAGGAACCTACACTATAGCAGCTTTGCCAGAGACCTACATTGAGCTCGCCCCGAGTCCGATTTCAACAGGGAAAATTCATGTCCTGAGTGTTGAGACTGGAGCTAATCTAGATGTAACCACAGGCACCTTGCTGGGAGTTATGGATGATTTTGCTCATGTTATCAAATGGGGAGCCCTTGCAGATTTGCTCGCTAAAGACGGCCCAGCCAGGGATGAGTCCAGGGCCCAGTATTGCGAGCAGCGTTGGCAAGAAGGGCTGGCATTGGCTGGCATGGAAGGCGGGATTACTCATGCCTTGCTAAATGGCACGGATGCTACTATATGTAGCACATTCGATCTAGACTCAGCCTATCCAACTTGGCAAAGCACCAGCGGGGCACCAGAAGTTATAGCTCTCAACGGAGCTAATCTGCTAGCCCTGTATCCGGTTCCAGATGGAATCTACAGCGTAGTGCTAGATGTAGTGCGCAACGCAGTTGTGCCTAGTGTGGATGGAGACTATTTACAGGTTGGCCGAGAATACTTAGATACCATTCTAGACTACGCTCAGCATCTAGCCGCTTTCAAGCAGGGAGGCAAGGAATTCAAAGACAGCACCGAGCTCTATAAGCGATTCATTCGGGCTGCTACTAGATACAACGGTCGCCTAAAAGCAGCAGTGCCAATGTTTGATTCAGTCTATGGACCGAATCGAGAAGAAGTCCAACGCCCCAGAGTGGAGGCTGCTAATGGCTGAATTTCAACGTAAGTCTATAAAATTTACCACTAGAGGCATTCAGATCTCTCGACCAGTTGACCTTCTGGATGAGGGGTATTTTCTTAGCCTCAAAAACGTCCGAGTCCAACAAGACGGCGCAATTCAGCAGCGGCCAGGGCTGACGGCTGTTACTTCCCCAGCGGTTGACACCCCGATCCACAGCATTCGGCGGCTTAATAATGATGTAGCTGGAGCTTCCCAAGCAGCTGCTCTGGTGGTTGGTGGGGGAACCAAACTATACACCAGCGACTACCCATTTTCGACCCTAACAGAGCGCGACACTGGTTATTCGGGCAATCCCTTGTCAATAGTTCCAACCCGACCAAGCTCTAGTCCAGAGCCTTGGATGTATATTGGAGACAGCTCCAAGATGCGTAAGATAAACGTGGCTGGCACTGATTACCCCATTGGCATAGCTCCCCCTAATACAGCTGCCGCCGCTGCCCTTGGAATTCCGACTCGTAAGGTTATTAGTGATTTTGATACCGCTGCGGGCTGGACCCAAGGCGGCACAGCTGGGGCCCCAAGTGTGACTGCGGATAATAGAGTTAACACAACCATCGCAGCAATCTTGTATGACTCGGGCACCACAGGCTGGGCTTTAGTTAAGCCCACAGCAATGACTGATGATATTCAGCCGGGGCTTAGGCTTACCTTCGGAGCAGCAGCTGAGATAGCTGTGGTCGAGCAAGTTTTTAGCCCAGTAGCAGATTCAACTATTGGAAGTATCACTTACGATTCTGGCACCAGTGGACTTTGCACAATCCAACTTGGAGTCCCGAGTCCTATTGGGATTGCTCCGAATATGCTATTGTATAATAGCACCCAGACTGAGTATGTTAGGGTTCTAGATGTAACTGCGGGGCCGGATGGGCTGGTTAGCTTCCGGTGTAGTACGGCGGCTACATTTGCAGCTACGAATGTTATTCAAGGACCTGCTAGCTTTAGAGCCTATCTTACCGGCACCCGAGCGGGCGGGGATGCGCTTAAGGCTACATTCATGACTTCGGCTGTCACGACTGGTATTGGCTACGTAGATGCGACCTCGGCGCTGGATCTATCTGTAAGCTCAGCCAGCGGCAGACCTTATGCGGAGGACGACGAAATTCATTGCTCTATTAGAGTTGACCACCTAACAGCTCTAACTGAAGGGCGGCTGTACTTTGATGTTGATGGTTCAACCAATGATTTCACCCAGAACTATTTCTACTTCGCCTTTAGACCAAATGATCTAACTGGAGCAATAGCTAATCTTCAGACCACTCTAGCTGCTGAGCAGATTGCCCTTCAGCGAGAAATTGAAGAACTCCGCAACAACCAACGAGACTTGCTACAAGAGGTTAAGCTTTCTTATTATCAGCCTCCAGGCTTCGAGCTAGACTGGAAGGGTAGTCTTATAACCAAAGCCATGATTGAATCTGGTTATGGAGATCCTAACTGGCCCGGCGATACTTCTAAGTTCGGCCAAGGTGGCGCTGGGCCCTCCGGCCTTGGGCCAGGACTTCCAGGTGATCCAACTGGTGGTAGCGCGAGTCCGGGGCAAACTGCTAGTGGTGACTCCCAGTGGTCGGAACTGAAGTTCAAGCTCAAGGATTTAGTTAGGGTTGGCTCAGATACCACAAAGACCCTTCGGGATGTTAAAGCTATTAGAGTCCAAGTTAACGTTACGGCAGCAATCAATCTAGATATGGACTCTTGGTGGATAGGTGGCAGCTACGGACCGGATGCACAAGAGAACCCCATTACCTATCGGTGGCGATACCGGAGCTCCACTACTGGAGCAGTTAGCAACCCAAGCCCAGGCTTGAGGTCTGGAGTTGAGCCCCACAGGGAGCAGGTTGTGCTTACTGGTCTGACCGCCAGCTCGGACAGCCAGGTTGACTTTAAGGACATCTATCGTCGCGGCGGGACCTTGCTGGATTGGACCTACGTTGGTAGCGTGGCTAATGCTACAACTACGTTTACTGATAACTACCTAGACGATGAGCTCTTTAGTAATCCAATACTGGAGTTTGATAACTTTCAGCCTTTTCCAGTTCTGGATACCCCCAAAGCTGGTACTTGCAATGTATCGGGCACTAAGGTAACTAGAGCTAGCGGAGATAATTTTAACACTAGTTGGGCTCCAGGATCTATTATCATCATCGACGGTGTGGCTTATACTCTATATGCCAGCCCGACTTCCACCACAGTTTTGGAAACAGTAGAAAATGTCGGCACCAAGTCTGGGGTGGCATTCACTCTTCCCAGCCCAACGCTACAAGGCCAGCCACTACCAGTTCTCTTTGGCCCCTATGGGGGTGGAGAAACTGGGATATTCATATTTGCACTGGGTTCGACTCAACAGCCTGGAACCTTGTTCTGGACTAAAGGCAATGACCCAGACAGTGCCCCGACAGCGAATCAGCTTGAGATTACTTCTCCATCCGAGCCCCTAGTTGCTGGCTGTATATATGATGGTAGGCCTTATGTTTTTACCTCCGAGCGGATGTATGTTATTAACCGGAGTTTTGATGGCACTAGTGATTTCGTAGCTCAAGAGGTAGCTAATAGCAAGGGGGTCATTGGTCGCTGGTGTGTGGCGGTTGGCGAAAAGATTTTCTTTGTCTCTAAGGATGGAATTTATGCAACCGATGGGACTGGTACAGTTAAGAGCCTGACTGATGCTGGGCTTTACAATTTCTTCCCGCATGATGCTGGAGCGAATACCCTAGTTGGGCTGGAATACCAAGGCCTGATTGCATTAGATATAACCGCACCGAAGTTTTTCAGGCTCAGTCAATCTAATGACTTTCTGTATTTTATCTATAAAACAAGTGGAGTTTATTACACACTAGTTTATGACCTAAGGCGAGAAGCATGGTTCCAGGAGGTTTACAGCCCGACTATAGTTTGCTATTACCAGCAGGAGGGCGATGGTCAATATGGTTCCTTCTTTGGGCTTAGCAACGGGACAGTTTATAAGTACGGTACTGGTGCTGATACCAGCAGCCACAGGGTGTTGACGCCATTTTATGACCTTGGCGATTCGAGGAGTCAGAAGTTAATTCGAGATATAGTTATTGATGCTGACCGGGGCGGCTTTGGGGCAACTCCGGCTGGAACACTGACAGTTAAGATATATATAAATAACAACCTGTCAACAGTCTATCAGACATTCACACTATCTGGTGGAGCTTCTGGTGCTGGAAGACAGCAGGCTATAATAGATGTGAATAGCGGCATTGGGGTTCTGGCTAGAACCATTGCGCTCGAACTAACCTGGACTGACGCAGTTACAATGGCTCTGTATGAGTGGAGTCCAAGTTGGCTGGTCAAGTCTGAGCAAACCGAGGCCAGGTTTACAGATTGGACTGATGCTGGGATTCCGGGGGACAAACGAGTTACTGGATTTATAATTGACGCGGACACATATAATAATAATAAATCAATTCAGATCCAGTATGATGGTGGGGTGGTAGCTCAAACATTTACCGTCAACCATAATGGCCAGCGGAAGATTGCTTATGCCCTAGCGACTCCGTTTATTGCTAAACTGCTAAGGCTCGGACCTTGGACACCAGGGGTTGGTGCTGATGAGACCCCTTGGTACCTAGAGGGGGTGGACTGGATTTATGAGTTGGTGCCGGAGTTTCTGGCTCTCCAACCCGATTACAGCGATGACGGAGACCCAAGAGCTAAATGGCTCCAGGGATTCGAGCTCGAAGCAGATACTGGGGGCTCAAATGTCACCTTGACACTTCAAGGAGATGGTGCTACACTTGAGACGTTCACGGCGAACCATAACGGTCGGTTGGTCGTGCCTTATAGCCTCACCCCAAGTGCTAGCGGTCAGCTGCCGATTGTTCATGAAATGCGGCTCTTGCCCAATGGTAATATCCGGGTCTGGAAAATCAACTGGGTCTGGGTCCCAGAAGCTGAGCTAGTTAAGAATTACATTACCCCCGGAATGGTCCTTGAGCCTGGCCGGGATGTGATGAATCCTCTAGGATTCTACCATCTCAAAGATTGCTACATTACCCACCGGAGCACCAGCGATATCACCTTCGTGATTAGCGTAGATGGAACTGATACTACAATGACAATCCCAAATAGCGGCGGCCTGCACAGGAAGACCTATTTGGTGCTTCCTGTACTCAAGGGCAAGAGCTTTCAGTTCCGACTGACTAGCACTACGAATTTCCGGCTCTATGCAGACGATAGCGAAGTTCGAGCCAAGGTCTGGGGCAGCGAGGGAGACTATCAGGTCTTTCATCCGTTTGGGGTGGATAGACCTCTAGAGCATGGAGGCACAGCTGCGGAGATTTAATTATGGCAATGACACGGATAGAGGTTCAGGGCAAGGCAGATGATCGGGTAGCTAAGGCTATCAGGATGTTGTTTGACTATGTGGAGATTCTGAAGGGCAGCTTAGATGAGCTTAAAGGGGCAACCCAGAAGGAGGTTCCAGCAGCTAGAACTGGGGGCTTGTTAGAACAAGGATTGAATCTAGGTCTCAGCGCTCCAATTAAGATCAGCTCCGGTAATGGAACTCCAGAGGGAAGCGTTTTGGGGAGTGTTGGAGATCTATATGTAGACCAAAAAGGCGGAGCGGCTACAGTGTTGTATGTTAAGGAGACTGGAAATTCCACTAGAAGTGGCTGGGGCCCAAAATGAAGCAATGCAAAATCTGTAAAGAAACGAAGCCTCTGGATGACTTCCACTTGTGTAAAGCCCCGCACAGGGCCTCTTATTGTAAGCCCTGTCAAGCTAAGTTCATCCGTCAATGGAGGCTTGAAAATCTTGATGAGCTAAAGGCCAAGAAACGGGCTTACTACGCCCTCCATGCTGATCCACATAAGAGATGGGCCACTCATATGTATTCTCGATATGGCATTACAGAAGAGGACTACCAGATTATGTGGGCGAACCAGCAAGGCAAATGTGCCATCTGTGGGCGGAAGGAAACCCAAAATGCACGGCAGAAGCGGCTTGGAATTGACCACTGCCATAGTACGGGGTTAGTAAGAGGGTTACTCTGCGACAAGTGTAACAATCTTTTGAGCAGGGCCGATGACAACATTGACGTTCTTCAGAAGGCAATCCAGTACCTGAGGGCGTCTCAGAAAGTGAAGGGGGCTGCAAAATAATGATTACCTATAGATGGCTGGAGCCGCAGGAAGTGGAGAGTCTTAGAGCTATATTTGATGTCAATGGCGGCGAGCTGCCTGACCCCAAGCTAAGCGCTATTTACGGCGCATTGAATGATGAAGGCAAGGTGGTCGGGTTTCATGTAGTGCAGCTGGTGCCTCACGCTGAGCCAATGTATGTGGAGCCAGAATACAGAGCTAAAGTAAATTGGAGGGAATTTCAGCGGGGCGTTGAATCAGTTATGCAGGGAGTTGAATATTACATATTCCCCAGCGATGATAGGGTAGCCAAACTCTGCAAACGCGGTGGAATGGAAGAGGTGCCTATGCGGGCTTTTAGGAAAGTAGCAGGAAAAAACTAGGATGTCGTTTATGAAAAAGGTCCTCAAGGTAGGGCTGCCAATAGCTGCTAGCCTGATTCCTGGCATAGGACCGCTGGTAGGTATCGGTGCTAAGCTGGCAGGTGGCATTGGCGCAGCAGCCGGTGCTGCCGGAGGATTACTGAATTCTAGGGGTGGAAGTTCTAGTTCGGGTTCTAGCTCTAGTGCTAACCCAGACCAACTAGCAACTAATCAGGCTCTTAGAGATGCCATAGCCAAACAGGGCACTATGAGCCAAGGGCTGATAGACCAAGGGAAACCCCTAGTAGGTCAAGGTGCTGGCTACATGACCAATGCTGGGGATTACTTCAAGAACCTACTTGGTGGCGGCGAGGGATTGAATAGGGCCCTAGCCGGGCCGATATCAGATCTTAGAACTGGCAGCCAAGCGCAGCTGCAGAATATTGCTAAGTTTGCACCTAGAGGAAACACGGCCCAACTATTAGGCGACCAGCAAAGCCAGCTAGGAAGTCAAATAGCACGATTGAGATTTGGGGCACAAAGTGGAGCTGCGAGTAGCTTAGCAGGAATAGGGCAGGGACTGCTGGGGAGCGGAGTTAATTTGCAAACTGGAGCTACCGGGGGAATGAATGGCATTCTTCAAGCCCTATTAGGTCAGCAAGGCCAGCAGAATCAACTAGAGATGTTTAAGTCTCAGCAAAGTGCTGAAAAGTCTGGAGCCTTTGGCGAAGGCATTGGGAACTTGCTGGGGATATTGCTATCTCCAGGCGGACTACTTAATAAAGGAAAGACTTCTAAGCCTCTGAGTCTTCCCGGAAAGTCGGGGCCATAATGGGAGCAGGAAACTTATTTGCAGGCCTAGTTAAAGGCTTCGGCGGCACAATGGAGCGAGGATATGCGCGTAAGCGAGAGCAGGACTACGCTATGGAGCAGTCTCAGCGACAGCTAGCTCTTAGTGCGCTGATAAATGATCCTAACCTTCCTGGGCATGCTAAGAGATTGGGCTTAAAGAACCTCGGCATGCCGGATGAACTAGCAGCTGCTCTGGTGCCAGATATAATGGTAGAGAGCGGTCAGTATATGGCTGAAGAGGCACCGCCCAGCGTGGCTACGCCTAAGATCCAGGGCCAACCAGTTGTGCCGCCGATGCCTCAAGGACCAGCACTACAGCAACAGGTTCCAGTGGATAATAATGCCCCTCTGCCCCCAGGCAGAAGCCAACCACAGGATCAACGAGTTGGCGGTATGGCTGGAGCAATGGCCCCAATGCCACGGAATCCACTGGTGGACCATCCAGCTATCTTACCACCAACTGGTGGGAGCCCAGCTATAGAGGGCCCAGCTCCGGTTACTAGTAGATATACCGGAGGAATCGGAAATCAAATAGACGAACTAGACCAGCGGATAGCTGGCATCCAACAATCGCTTCGGCATGGAGCTCCGATGATGAAGAGCAGCTTAGGGATGAGTCAGCAGCAAATGCAAGAAGCTAGGCAGCAAAGGCTGAGGGACAGTGAACTGGAGCGCCAATGGGGAATGCATCAGTTGGAAAGTGCCTTGAGTCAAAAGACTGCGTTGCAGAACTTTGGGATTGAATCTCAAGCTAGAGAGCAGAGCCAGTTGGCAATGATTTCAGCTGAGTTTCAGGCTAGAGTAAAGGCCATCGGGGATGCTAGAGGAACCCCATTAAATCCTATGGAGATCAATCAGCTAGCTGGAATCAAACTTGGCCCAGCTGAGGAAGAGATCCAGACTGAGGCTAATCTTTATAGAAAAGCCTCTGACCCTAATGCCCCATTCCCCGAAAGACAAGCCGCCAAGAATCAGCTTGAAGCTCTTCAGACTGCACGACTGGGCCAGAAGGCCAACATTCAAAATACTCTAAGTGAAATAGCCAAGCGCAATCGAGAGGGCTCACAGACTGACCCGCAAGATGCTGCTAAAGCTGCTCAAATGAAGAGCATGATGGTCTTCGGGCCGCAGCAGAGGGATGAGTATGTTAAAGCTAAGGCGCTGGAGATTGAACAGCAACTGACAAGTGAGCTTAACCTAGCGCAGCAGAGTGGAACTATTCAAGCTCTAGATCCAGAAATGATGCACGAGCTCCAACTATTAAAGGCTAATCCAGGAGCTATTAAGAGCTCCGCTATACGTATGGCCCAGAAGGAAGCAGATAAATTTAGAGAGGCTATGTCAGGAACCTTCTTTACTTATGCTATGCAGGGCAAAGAGCCCATTATGCTAAGAGAGGTTCTAGAGACTGCCAAGCGGGCTGGAGCAGAAAACTCAGACGCAGCTAATCAAGTCTGGACGGCTGTGAAGAACGCCTATGCAGCTGGACAGATTATAGTATTGCAAGACGATCTCACGCCGTGGCCCAATCCAGGCGGGGAAGTAGCTAAGCCAAATGCCAGGATTCCTCGAAGAGCTAGAAAGTAAAATCACACCAAGACGGCGGACTCGAAGCAGGGCTGGAGGTTTGACTCCAGAACTGGATTCGCTTATCCGGAGCTCGGCGGATGAAATTGGTATTCCACACGATGTTGCCCTTCGGCAGCTGGGGCAGGAGTCTAGCTACAAGAGCAATGCTGTTAGTCCTAAGGGAGCTCGTGGGTTCGCCCAGTTTATGCCGGGAACGGCGGCGCGTTATGGGGTAGATGTTAATGATCCTGTTAGCTCCATTCAGGGCTGGAAGCGCTACATGAGTGATTTGCTGGGGATGTTTAAGGGAGATCTAAGTTTAGCCCTAGCGGGTTATAATGCTGGTGAGGGCGCGGTGAAGAAGTATGGTGGCATTCCCCCATATAGAGAAACTCAAGATTATGTGCAGAAGATCCTAGGTGGAACCCCGGTTCAACAGCAACCTAGGGGTGGGGGATTCCTTCAACAGCTAGAGCAGCAAGTTAGAACCAAGCGGCCAAAGGGACAAGTAACTCAGCCAGCAGCTCAGGCCCCTGTGCAACCCCAGGCTCCAACACAAAATCGCATGGCAGGCGCTAGAGTTGAAGGAGAAGTAAGTTCCATCGCCTCTTCAGCTAGGCCCTCCCTTGGCGAGTCTATAGCAGCTAGCTCGGCTTTTAATCCTGGAGCAGCCGCTGTTACTCGCGGTGTAGTTGGTGGGGTTGGAGGCTTCCTGGGCATGATTGGTAGTGGTATAAGGTATGGGAATATTCCAGTCCTAGTAGCTGAAGACATTTATGATGTAGCCACAGGTCGGGATAACCCAAGACCTACTACAGCTATGGCTCAGCCTTTTTATAAAGCCGAGGATTGGCTCAAAGGCAAACAGGAGGAGATGAGAGCTCTAGCTCCAGCTCCAAGGAATGCTGTTGAACGCTTTGGCCTAGCCCTCAATGAAGGTATTGGTAGCACTGGAGTCCAGCTTCCAGCTCTTGTGGCTGGAGGCGAAGTTCTCGGCGCTGCTAACTTACCACTCCAAATGGCCATGCAACGGGGACGCGAAGGTACTAAGGGAATGGCTAGGGGCTTTGGTGAGGGTATGGTTTATCACTTTGGTATGGGCTTGACTGCCCCACTTGGGCGAGTAGCTAATGCTCTTATCTGGGGTACGGCAGCTACTGGGCAGGGATTGGCTGAAGGAGCTGAACTACCAGAGGCTCTAGCTGGGGGCTTGAATATGGGAGCTCTTAGCACTATGGGGCCGGAGAGAGTTAAGGTTAGAGATGCTAAGACTGGAACTGTTCGCCCCGCAACAGCTAGAGATTTGATTCCAATTCAGCGAGGCAAAATTGAAGTCCTACCTCCAAGTTACCTTGAATCCAAGCTTGCACCTATGCGTGGGCCAAAAGATAGCGATGTGCTTAGTGGGGCTGAGGTTAAGAGCAGGGCGCAGAAGATTGAAGCGATTAGAGCTCAGCGAGCTGCTAGGGTGCAGAGTATTAGTGGGGAGACCCTAGTTCCAAAGGAGCCAACCTCACCAGCAGCTAGAGCAGAAGCTGAAGCAGCTGCTAAACAGGTTGAAGCAGAGACACCAGAGAGTATTCGTATTCGAGAGCAAGGTCAGACGTGGACTGAAGATCCAACACCGCCAAGTGAATCCTATAGCGAGTGGAGTAAACGAACTGCCGCAGAGTTGCAGAAAAAGTATCCAACAGCCACGGTACTTCAAACCGAAGACGGTCGCGGGCTAGAAGCCGCCGACTTAGTACGCGGAGCAACCGCAGTACACCGAGCTAAGGTTTATGAAACGATCAAGTACCCTAGCTTTGAGGCAGGGAAAGAACCATCCAGCGCAGCCCCCGTTGCTTCACCCCTAGAGCAGCCAGCTAGACCTGAAGTCTCTGGTGAAGTAGTGGAGCAAACGAAGTCTGCACAGGTTACGGTCAAGTCTATGGGAGATGGGAGGTTTGCTCCTTACATTAACGGGAAGCCGATGGAATACAGTGCGCCCGGACAAGTGAAGTCTTACGTGGGGAAAGAAAAGGCTTTGGCTACGGGGCGGGCCATGTTTGATGCGCACCCTGAGTGGTATCAATCAAAAGCAGCAACAGAGCAGATAAAGCCAGAGCTACAAAAGAAGAAATTCTCAGCCCAGCAAGACTACGAAATCCGAGACGCCCTTGAGCAATATGACCCCAACATGCCCATTGGCTTCGATGAGATCGCACCAGAAGGCACAACTGTACCTGAAGCTCAGCTAACCTATAGAGCCGAACGTCTACGCTCTAGCTCTGAGGAAGAGCCTCTATATATTGTCGATCCCGACAAAGCCGCTCCGCCAGAGCTCCGAGCCGAGATAGCTTCTGACCCTGAACTAGGCTCTGCTGTAACCTACTTGCGGCAAGTCTTCGAGGATGCTAGGGCTAAAATCCAAGCCAGCTGGGGCGGCAACGAATATATGCAGGGTCTCTACAAGGATACCAAGTTCGGCGGCATAACTCTAGGTTGGCATAAAGGAGTTCACAGCCCGGGCGAGGGAAGCTTTGTTAACCCATTCGCGTCTGTGCGGGAAGCTATTCGTCTGTTTAATAATGGTACTCTAGCAGAAGACGCCCTGCCAAAGTACGTAGCTCGGGACTGGATCGCCAGCACCATCCATGAACTAACCCACACCGAGCTCCCTCATGCACCAAAACCCGACCGAATGTTCGAGCTGGCTCTGAAAGAAAACCTTCAGCTCTCTCGAAGCATCCTAAAGCAGCACAGGGAAAATCTAATAGGCCTCCTAGAACGAGGCGGAGAATCATTTTATGAAAAACTCATCACCTACGACAAGCGCATCAGCAACGAGCGTACCCGAGCCTTTGAGCGACGACGAACTGGACTTTCTGGTGCTGATAATGCACAACTTAAACAATCCAGCAGCACTCAAGGCACTCCAGGATATGGCGAGCCAAGAGGGAGTGAACTTCGAGAAGGTCTTGCGGGCAGCGAAGAGCGGGTCAGCAAGCCAAGCGCCTCTATCTTCCAAGAACGTAAGTTCAACCTAGAGGACCCAGCTGAGCGGGAGCAGCATGAACGGCTCACTGAGTTTATGGGGCCTAAGAGTATCTTTAAGCGCAGCGATGGATCGTTCCAAGAGCTCTACCACGGCACCACTAAAGACTTTGAGGCCTTCAAACTCAATGGGGACTTAGGTATTCATTTTGGTACCTCTAAGGCGGCGGTAGATAGAATCACTGAAAGCATTGACTCAGTGGCTGTCAGGGGAGAAGGTTATGAGAGAAGAGCTAGTAGCACAGAGCGCCAAACGGGAGTTCTAGAGCAGTGGCCTGGTAGACCAAAGGAAGCTCTGGTAGCCAAGAAACCTCTAAACGTCCTACCAACTTATGTAAGGATCGAGAACCCAGTTACCCTTCCAGACCTAGGAAACTTCGCAGCGCCCCTTGGTGTGGCTAAGGCATTGGCTGATGCAGGAGTCTTTACTGAGCCAGATATCCAGCAGATACGTAGCGTTTACCGAAAGACTGAAGGTGGACCTAAGGCTCAGCAAGCCGCTGCTATGGGCGTAGTTCGAGCCAAGCTTCAGGAGATGGGATACGACGGAGTTCGCTACAAGAACGCAAGTGAGGACCCAGGTTCTATCAGCTACATAGCCCTAGACCCAACCCAGGTCAAGTCCGCCATCGGCAACCTTGGCACCTATGATCAGTTCAACTCCAGCATTCTCCATGCTGCTGACCCAATTAGTCTCGGCATCAAGGGCATAGTTGAATCCGGCAAGCTCTTGATGAAAGGTGTTCAAAGTTTCAAAGACTGGAACACCCGCATGACCATCATGCACGGACCAGGAATCCGCCCTCACCTGCGAGCCCTGTGGGATATGGCCCTAGGGAAATTCATCAGCGATGATATCATCGGAGCTTCCAAGAAAATCGCCCGAGGCCTCCTCGATACCAAAGACACCTTCCAGCGTTATCTAGCGCCAGCCTCCCGAGGCCCCAGTGCTCTCAGAGCTGCCATGATAGTCCGCGAGCGCAGCGCAGTCGAAGATCGCAGGCTCAACCATGCTATCTATGCAGTCGAAGACGGACGGAAGCTGCTTGAAACCCTCTCAGTTCCAGAGCGCTATGATCTGATTGACAAAATCGAGCTCGGCCAAATCGATCAACTCCCAGACCATCTCCAACCAGTAGCTCGTACTATGCGCAGGCTCAATGATGAAGCTACAGCTATGATCCAGCGCCACGGCAAGCTGAAGGAGGCAATAGAGAACTACTTTGGTCACTTATGGAAAGATCCAGCCAAGGCTACCGAGCTCTACCAAGACCTTATGCGCAAGCAAAGCTCTACTCGCCCCCTAGCTGGCCGCAAAGGGTTTATGCGCCAACGAACTTTTGCAACCTTTAAGGATGGCATTGATGCAGGGCTAGTTCCAGTTAGCACTAATCCAGCTGATATGTTTGTGCTAAAGTATCATGAAATGTTGAAGTTCCTTAAAGCTGCTGAGATAGCTGCTGAGCTCAAAGAAAAAGGCCTGAGCAAATACGTCAAGTCCGGCCATCAAGCTCCAGACGGCTACGCCAAGGTTAACGATTCTATGTTCACTGTCTTTGGTGGACCAGATAGCAGACCCCAAGGGGGCAAGCTAATCAGAGGCGAGTACTACCTACCAGAACCAGCAGCTAGAGTTCTAAACAACTACCTTAGCCCTGGCCTTCGCGGCAACACTGGCTTTAGAGGTTATATGTTTCTAGCCAATACTCTCAACCAAGTTCAACTTGGCTTAAGCGCATTTCACTTGGGCTTTGTAACTGTTGATGCCAGCACCAGCAAGCTCTCACTAGCGCTCAACCAAATGGCCTCGGGGCAATTTTTAGAAGGGGCAGGCTCAGTAGCTCGATCCAACCCTATCACTGCTCCACTTGAAACCCTCTACCGAGGCTCTAGGATGCTTCAGGAAGCCAGAACTCCAGGCTCTCAGGACACCAAGTATGCTGAAGCAGTAGCTGCCCATCAAATGGGCGGTGGTAGGTTCCAGCAAGAACGAGTCTATACCAACGAAATGGTGCGCAAGATGAAGACCGCTTGGCGAGACGGCAACGTCCTTGGAGCAGCTATTCGAGCCCCCTTTGCAGCCATTGAAAAAGCCTCAGAGCCAGTTATGAGATATACCGTCCCGAGGATGAAGCTTGGGGTGGCTTATGATCTCTATAGAATGGAAATCCAGAAGAACCCCAACATAGACCAAGAGAGTGCCAGGATTTTATTCTCCAAAGTCGTTGATAGCGTTGACAATCGCCTAGGTCAAATGGTCTATGATAACCTATTCTGGCACCGAGCTGCTAAAGACATAGCCCATGCCACAGTTCGTTCGGTTGGCTGGAACCTAGGAACTTTCCGCGAGCTTGGTGGGGGAGCTACAGATGTGTTTACTAAAACTCTCCGAGGCAAAGGCTTGAGCTATCGCACTAGCTACCTAATAGCTCTACCTATTTGGACTGCTATGCTAGGTTCTATAATCCATTATCTCTACAATGGCAAAGGCCCAGAAGAACTCAAGGATGCCTACTTCCCTCGCACTGGAGCAACCGATGAACGCGGCAATCCAGAACGAGTAAGTCTACCAAGCTACATTAAAGACATAGTTCACTACCAGGATCTCTGGCGGGTTGGCCCTAAGTCTCGCCGGACTTTAATCAATAAGCTCCACCCGTTGCTGGGCTATACCGCCGACATGCTCCAGAATCAAGACTATTTTGGTGTCGAGATCTACAACGAAGATGATCCTCTAGGCCAGAAACTAAAAGACATCGCCAGATTCACAGGCAAGCAATTCCTCCCCTATGGAATCCAGAACGTGGCCAAGGAACGCGAACGTGGCTCTAGCTTTGCCAAGAGCATTCCTGCTTTCTTTGGTCTGACTCCAGCTCCAGCTGATATCAATCAAACAGCAGCTGAGGAAGAGATGTATAATATCGAGCAAACCACCAGACCGGAAGGCTCCAAGACCAGAGCCCAGTCTGACCGATACCAAGCTCTATTCAAGATTCGCCAAGCTGCCGCTAAGCATGACTTTCAAAAGGCCCAAACCCTAGCCACCCAAGCCCGCGAATCTGGCCTGATAACCCCCAAAGACATTGAGCAAACCTTTACTAATGCCCAGACTCCAGAATTCCAGCGCCGCTTTGAGCAGCTCCACACCCCAGAAGAGCGCCTAAAAGTCTGGAAAAAGGCCAACACCAAAGAGCGTCAAGAGGCTCTACCTGTAATGCTCAAGACCCTTCCCAAGCTCCTAGAGCTTCCACCCGCCCAACAAAAAGACCTCCTAGGTCGTTATAAAACCGCCCTTAAACCCTACACCCAAACCAGCCCATAAACTAAAATGACTTCACTACTTCTAATTGACCTCCCAACTATCCTCCTCTCTCCAACCGCCGCTGTAATTCAATGGCTCGGACTTGGAGTTTTATCCATTCTTAATGGCTGGCAATTCTTTTCTCGTCGCAGCAAGCAAGGGCAGGCAGATGAAATAGCTCAACTCACCCTAGCCGTTAATGCTCAAGCCGAAGAGCTCAAAGTGCGCCGCGAGACAGTAGACAGGCTCCGGAATGAAAGCGTAGCCAAGTCAGAAGAAATAGGCCGTCTAAGTGCGGCTACTGACCTTAGACCCCTAGTTCAAACTATAGCTGACTGGGTCAAAGAGGGTAGGGAGAGATTCGAACGGGCTGACCGCCATTTAGCCAGAAACCACGTTGAACAAACCCAAGCTCTAGCTGAAGTAGTGATAGCTCTCAAGGGAATGGAAGCTACCTCCCAAGCTACTACCTCTACCCTCCAAGCTATAGAAAGGAACTTCCTCGTATCGAAGCCTCAGTAATGTATGACATAAACTTAACCCACAGAGAGCTCGCAATTCTAGCCCGCGAGAGCGACCGCCGCTATAGTGAAGTGGCCCAAGAGCGTGAGAAAGCCCTCAAGATAAAAGACGAAGCAGACCGGAACGCTCTGTTGTTGGCTCGGGAAATCCAGACCTATAAGGACGAAAAAGCCAACGAGCTGCGCGAGCAAATCAATAGCGAGAGGGGACATTATGCTACTAAGGATGACCTTAAGGCAGCTATAGAAAAGGTAGACACCAAGATAGACCCAATCCTAGCCTATGTCCTAGCGCAACAAGGCGGCAACAAAAGCCTTGCCAACTGGTGGGGCTACATTGTTGGAGCCATCGGTGTGGCTGCAATTATCTGGGGCGTATTGCAGCAATAAGTCTTGACAAACTCCCTCCAGCTAGGGTATACTCTAGCTACTTCTTTGCAAAGAAAGGAAAAACCAATGGAAGAAATGTTGATCAATATGGCCGTGAGCATCCTGCTCGGAGTCATTAAGAACCCAGCTAAGAAAGAAAAGGTCCGAAAGATTTGCGTTAAAGTATTTAACTCAATCCGTGCGGCCTTCCCCAATGACCCTGATTTCCAGTGCTAACTCATGAGGGAATGCACCAAATTCAGTGAGCGGCAATTTGCAGCTCTCGATTTCAAGCTCAATGCCCTTATCGGCGCGGTTAACCGCCATGCCGATAGTACCGGCAAGTGGCTGGCTATTATAGCCCAAGCCATAGCCGGTCAAGACAAAGACGCAATCGAAGCTCAAGTTGCCAAACTCAACCAAGCTACGGAGGCCCTCGATGCCGCCGTTGACTCTAACCAACCCCAAGAAAAGGAAAACTAAAATATGTCCCAGTCAATCGACGACCTGAAAGCTGCTGTAGAAGCAAGCGTTACGGTCCAGGAGAGTGCTATTGTGCTCATTAACGGCATTGCAGATCGCATTGCCCAAGCAGGTGTAGATCCTGTTGCCCTCCAGGCAGTAGTAGATTCCCTCAAGGCTGAAAGCACTAAGCTCAGCGATGCAGTGGTAGCCAATACCCCAAGCGCCTAGCCCTAAGGCTTGACAAATCCCAGCCAACAAGGTAGAATCCCGTTGTGCGTAAGATAAATCAAGCAGGACTAGAGCTAATCCAGCAATCAGAAGGCCTACGGCTCGTGGTTTACCGCGATCCCGTGGGTCTTCCCACTGTGGGCTACGGGCATCTGGTTCTAGCAAAAGACAAACTCAAGATAGGAGACAAAATCACCCAAGCTAGAGCTGAGCAGCTCTTGCGGGATGATCTAGCTAGCGCTGAGCGAGCTGTAGAGAAACTGGTGAGTGTACCAATTTCGGACAACCAGTTCGCGGCTCTTGTTTCCTTTATATTTAACCTCGGCTCAGGCAACCTTGCCAAATCAACCTTGCTTCGCAAACTAAATCGCCGCGACTACGCCGGAGCTGCCGAGCAATTCGGGCGCTGGATCTTTGCAGGCAAGCCACCAAAGGCGCTTCCTGGACTAATCAAGCGTCGAGCTAGGGAGAGAGAATTATTTCTAAAATCCTAAAATTCATCTGGAGCCGCATCCGTGGCGAGCCTGTGGCTACCGCATTTCTAGTCCACACCGGCATCTTGTTAATGGTATCATTTGGTGCCCCGATAACGACTGCCCAGGTTGTTGAGCTAGATATCTTTATGGGCGCTCTGTTGACTTGGATAGTGAGACAAAACGTGAGCCCCGTTAGCGGAACGCCTGTAGTTTAAGCGGGGAGGAATTTCCCTCACCCCATGATGGCGCAAAGTCGTGGCAGTTCCGAGCGCAGCTCGGGTAAAACCTTAGCTAAGGTAATCTGCCCTCGCGCCTTTAGAGGACTTTATGAGTAAACCAAAGATTCGCAGATTGTTCTTTGACCTAGAGGTTAGCCCCAATGTGGCTCTTTGTTGGAGTGCTGGTTGGGAGCAAACTATTCCATATCAGAACATCGTTAAGGAACGGGCTATAATTTGTGCTTGCTATAAGTGGGAAGGGGAACGTAGGGTTTATTGCCTAAGATGGGACAATGGGGACGACAAACAACTTCTCCAGGAATTTGTCAAAATCCTAGAGTCCGCAACGGAAGTTATCGGGCATAATAGTGATAAGTTCGATCTCAAATGGCTTAGAACTAGATGTGCTTTTCATGGCATTCCTATGTCTGTGTTAATTCAAGGGGTTGATACACTGAAGATTAGCAGAGGCAGGTTCAAGTTTAACTCTAATCGTCTAGATTATATAGGTCAGTTTCTTGGAGTTGGAGGCAAAGAGAAGATAGAAGATTATGGCGGGCTATGGCGGAAGGTCACGCTGGAGAACAACAAAGCAGCTTTAGCTAAGATGATCTCCTACTGCAAACGAGACGTTGTGCTAGTAGAGGATGTCTTTCACAAGCTCCAAGCTTATGCTCCAGTTAAGACCCACGCAGCGGTAATGGCTGGGGGATCTAAAGCAGACTGCCCAGGATGTGCCAGCTCCAAAGTTCAACGTAGGGGGTATCGAATAACAGCCGCTGGAGTTAGGAAGCAAATCATGAGCTGCCAAAGCTGTGGTAGAAACTTCACGGCAGCGATAACTAAAGGAGGCTAAGTTTATGAGTTATGGACAGACTCGAAAGGGCAGTTTTATTGAAAGCCTAGTCAATGTAGCAGTAGGTTATACCATAGGCCTCGTCTCCAACATTATCATTCTAGGAGCTTATGGAATTAAAGTCACACTAGGGACCCAGGTTATCCTCACAACTTGGTTTACGGCAGTTAGCATAGCTCGCAGCTACACTCTGCGAAGAATCTTTAACTGGATAACAGGAAGGACAGAATGCGACAATTCAGCACCGGAGCAACCAGAGATACCGACGAAGGAAAGTTTGACCCAGAGGGGTTCTTTAGCCCTGTAGTTCTACTGCGCTTCAGCGAGTACATGGCTAAGAACCGAGTTCAGGCAGATGGAAACACAAGAGCTTCAGATAACTGGCAGCGAGGAATACCAAAGGATGCCTACATCAAAAGCCTCTGGCGACACTTTCATGACCTGTGGCTTCACCATAGAGGCTGGAGCGAAGAAGCTAGAGAGAGTAAAGAGGAAGCTCTCTGTGCAATTATGTTCAATGTAATGGGTTACTTGTATGAGGAGCTAAAAGATGTCCGTAATAATTCAACCCGAACAACTGGATTCGATGAGTGCGGGCCTGTTTAGGGACCACCTTTTTGTCCCGAGCTCTACAATTTTCCTGGCTGGTGAAATCAACCAGCAAATGGCTGACCAATTAGCTAAAGGGCTGCACTTGCTGGGGTTTGCGGGGGAGCCAATTACTATTTACCTGAATAGCTTCGGAGGCTCCAAGACAGCTGGGCTGGGAATTTTTGACCTTATTCGAGCTTGTCCATTAGCCGTAAAGATCATTGGCTATGGAGCCATAGTTAGCACTGCGGTTATTGTACTTCAGGCAGGAGATGAGCGAGTGCTTGGGGCCAATACAGAGTTTATGATTCACCCCGGTCATAGTTCTACAGGAGAAGATTTAGATGAGAATACTGCTAGAACTGCTAAGGCTTGTGTTCAAATTAGAGATAGATACTATAAAATCCTAGCAGACCAGATGGGCTTGAGTGTGAGAGAAATGAACTCTAAGTATGGTTACAACACTTGGCTCTCACCAAAGGCAGCAGTTAAAATTGGACTTGCAGATTCGATTCTCTAGTCTTGGTTCCTGTCGTAATGTGATATCCAGAGATAAAGACCCAAGACAATCCCCAGTCCAACAGCTCCGTAGCCAACGAATTCCCAATTCATATCACAATTTCCTCTCTTAGCTCCTCTATAAACAAAACATTGCAATCTTCATTAGCGCACTGGTAAACTTCTCGCTTCTTGGTTTCCCACCAGAACCAATACTGATCGCCGCCACAGGCTTTGCATTTGTGGTCTAGAGTCCTGCGGACTCCCCGGAGGGAGTCTAGGACTACTTTATTGTTTGGCTCCGCCATTGCTCTGCGCTCTCCTTTATTCCTGCTACTAGCTGATCGGCTTCCTCTTGCGTGAGCTGGCCGTTAGCTACCCAGTCAGCCGCTCCCTCTAGGCAAGCTAGCTGGCATCTATCACACATATCCATGAAGTTCTTTCGGACTTTGTGGTAGTTCCAGCACCTAGGACACTTGGTGCCTTCGGCTCGTTCGATTAGGATTTCAGATTCTGTTGGTCGAGTCATCTAGACCTTAGCCTTCCTAAGCAACACAATAACCAAATAGCCTAAGCTCCAACTGAACTCTTTTAGCCTCAACCCCAGCCTCCGCTCTCTAGCGAGAATCTGCTGGTAGGAGCCGTAGATTATTGGTTGTCTCACTTGATTGCCCTATCTGTCAATAATATTCCATCATTGTGGTCTACTTCGTGTTGAATAACGGTGCTTTCGCTGAAACCGTCTGAGACGTAACTACTCCTCTGCCCCTCACGGTTGTAGTAAATCGCCACAACCTGAGGGTCTCTGTCTACCATGAACGTGCGCCCATTAGGAATAGAGCCACAAGACTCGTAAGATTTCATAGGAGCTCTCTGACTCATCTCCAGAGCGGTATTAAGCATCACGATTGGTCCAGTTCCGTTGGCCCGCTTGACAGCTATAATATCCCAAGGCACCCCAGCATTAGCTCCGCTGAAGCCAATATAGCTCTCCCTCCCATCCTGCTCATGCTGGCAGCATTCAGCTATGTAGTCACAAGCTGCTAGGACTAGAGCCTTATACTTGGGACTGGTCCTAAAAAGCCTCATGTTGACTGCGAAGAGCGGTCGGGTTAGGATATCTTTGTCCTCTGGCTCGTTTATGTTGGTGCAGATGTCAGATTTCTTTAGCATGGCCTTACAATAAGCTCCTTACATCAGTCTGGTAAACTGTTTTCATTTGAGCCCAACTATCATATCCAACTGAGGCTTCAACCCCTACCTTCAATCCATTGGGGGCAACCTCAGGATCAATCAATACCTTACTTGCACTCTCCATAACCTCCGCAACAGAAGCCAAACATTCATCCACCAATTTAACAGGAGGCTCAAAAAATAATTCGTCATGGATCTGGTTAATGAGTCGAAATCTTGCATTATAATCCAGCTCCTCACAAACTAGCATTCTATCCTTGATCTCACCAAAGGCACAGTTAGCAGGCCCAAAAGCTATAGCATCTTCTGCTTCTTCTCCAGTTATGCGCTTGTATAGTTTCCCCCCTCTGCTAAAGAGTCTGTCTCCATGCTGGGGCTCGTAGCTCCGGCTGACTTCTCGATTGTGGTAGACATCATAGAATCGTCTAATATAACCGTGTGGAGACAAGAGATATGTCTGTCTCGCTGCGAGCTCTTTGACCTCTTCCCTCCATGCCGCTTCTCTAGGGAAGAGGCTATCAAGCATCGTAAGGATATCTTGGGCTTCTTTTTTGGATTTGAAGTTTTCAATGTTTTCATCATACAGTCGTTGCGCCTTCATTCCGAAGTTGTATCCATGAAGGGCAGACTTTGCTTTTCTCCTTGTGTCTGGGTGTTTCTCTTTTGTTTCTGCTAGAATGGCAGCTAGATCTTCGATTGACCAGCCTAACCACTCATCCACCTTTGGCAGCCTTAGTAAGTGCCCACTGAGATAATCATGGATTCCCAGCCTTGATAATAGCATGAAGCCTGGGTCTTTTGCAAGATACCCAGTCATTAAGCTGTGGAATCCAACAAAGTCAAATGCTACGAGAGCATGGCCAGTCTTTGGGACAATGATGTTTCTAAAGGCCTTAGCTAACTTTCCGGCTTTCGGGATATTCTGTATATTAGGATCTCTACTAGCTAGCTGTCCTGTTGCTGGGCCAGGAAGAATAGTGCTATGAACTCTCCCCTCACTATCCAAGTCCCAGCCGTCGATATAAGTAGAAACTACTTTTAGAAGCTCTCGATACTCTACTACTTTGAGATAAAAGTTATCTCCAGTCCTCTGAGCCAGTCTCAGTAGCTCTTTCTTCTCAGTAGTCTCCTTTCGACTCTTCAGCCCTAGCGGGACCCTGTGCCCCTTGGCCCTGATGTAGGCCAAGACCTGTTGGGTAGAGGTCGCAAGGAACGGGAGCTCTTGGTAGAACCGTTCTTGGCCCTCGAAGCTCCCCCATCTATAACCCTCAGCTTTGGCCGCTTCGATGAGCTCTGGGCTGTAGTGCCGGTCTTCTTTTGGCTTGAACTTGATGCCAGCCTCAGCGAGCCAGAGCCGGATGGGCTTGGGATTGACTTTATATCCTTGAGCTGGGTGCTTTTGCTTGAGCTCTTCTGGAACAAGCTCTTGAATGCTTTCACCAGCAGCTTTACGCGCCAGTTCAACTTCCGCTCTAAAAGCCTCCCTACGCTTTGGGTCAACTGGGAGCCCCCGAGCGCACATTCGTTCAAGAACTGGAATGAGCCCTGCGACGTGTCGGTCATAGCCACTCCTGATTCCAGCCGCTGAAAGGTCAGTAAAGATCTTTCGCCCGATCCTCTGAACACTATCAACGTCAAGTCCCCCATAGAACTCGGCTTGACTGTCAGCCAAGTGCTTCCAAGGGGGCAACGTAGGGGCATAGAAACTCGTAGCATACTGGAGCCCTTTGGGAAGGTCAGGTTGCGAATGTCCCCATGCTCGCATGAGATCGTGCCGAGGACCTGAGATTTGAATGCCATTAGCCTTTAGTATCCTATCGTCAAAGCCTGCGCTGTTCCAGCCCCATTTGGGGTTCGGGCTAGCTAGAACCTTTTTGCTAAATTCTATCCATCTTCCCTGCCACGGGCAAACGATGGCGCTTCCTGGCCGCAGGGAGAACTGAATCTGCGTAATAGCCCCTCTACCTTGGAGCTCACTTTCATCGGCCTCTCTGGTCGAATAGTCTGTCTCGATATCGTAAGCGACAGGAGCTGAGATATCCTGTTCCAGCTCATGTATAAATTCACTTGCATCCTTAGCCGTGGGAAATTCAATGTAATGTGGCGTTTCACGCTCTATGCCCTCCCTAGCAACCTGGACTGCGAATTGGATATCCCTAATTAGGACTCCAATTAACTTACTAGCTCCCCTAGCTATAAAGCTGGGATGATAACTTGATATAACAGTTAGTGGTCTTCCGTCGTCTCCCCGATATTGAATTGCCTGGAGAGCGAAACCTCGAAGCAGGGAGATCCCTCGCTTTCGGCCCGCCATGCCTGTAAGGTGTCGAAGAGGGACTCCACCAAGCGCGAGTATGACCTTAGGGCGGAAATGCTCGACAACTCTACGGAGATTTGGACTGCAATGGTTGACCGCTCCGAGCTCCCAAGGGGCTCCGTCGAGGGCGTTGTCTGGGGGCCTGCAATTGACGAGGTTAAAGAATCCAAACTGTTCACGGCTAAAAGTTGCCTTTCTAATTATTCTATCAAGAACTGAACCTGCTTGAGCATAAGGTCTAAAGGGAAGAGAGTCTTTAGACTCAGCTTCTCCTAGAGCTTCACCTACAATCAAGACGCCGAGAGTACATTTGCCCTCTGGCTCTGCAAAGCCAACCCCAAGCTTATCAAGCGGACAGCCAGAGCAAGAGCTAGGGTGAGCTCGGGGGCGATTCTTGATTATCGGTAACTGAGAAAGTATCTGCTGCATGGGCAGCATGATACCACAAGGATCAGCTTAGAGTCAACTTAGCGGTACCAGATGATCAATAGGCTCATGAATGTAATCCAAGCAATTATCAACAACAGCCCATAGAGCCACCCCCTGCGGATGTAGGAAAGCCCTAGGCCGACAACACCCCCAAGAATGGTGAAAATGACCCACCCGCCCATATCAAAATACCAATCTGCAAATCGTTTCATGCCCTTTCCTCCTCTTTCATTTTTGGAGCTGCTGGGAGAGCTTTCGCTCTATTGTAGGCTTCACCTCACCAGCCCTAGGTTTCAACCACTCGTTGACAGCCGCGCTGCGCGCACACTGTCTTAGCAGGTGTCGCTAAGCCTAAGAGTCTAGCTCGTGCGCCAAACCCGAAACTTATTCACCCCGACTTTTCTCACCGCGACTTTGAGGTCAAGGTCTTTCGCTTGCTGATAAACCTGGCTAATCGTACCCGAACTCGCGCCCGTCGGCAGCGCGAAGCTCTGCCCCCTGCGCATACTAGCAAGGGTCTCGCGGAGTTTATGGGAAAAGGAACTCACATTGCGCCCAATAGGGGCGAGAGGAATTCCAGAGTCGATTTTTATCTTGTTCATTTTTGTCCTTCTAATGTGCTTATAGTTTCCGCTTCAAGTAGTTCTCCCGAAGCAGCCAAACGAGGTACAGGTTGGTGAGCTCATCTAGACCCACCTGTTCGGGAGAGGGCTAGCAGCGTCTCCCTGCTTGACCTAGTTTGGCTGCTTGAGAAGAGCTAACGAGCTCTGCGATGTTTGAGATAAAGAGCGCCTCCGATAGTTAGCACGAGTTGGTTCCCATCCATTTCAGTCCAACCCCGCTCTAAGGTAGACTGAACTGTGTGCCGCTGCACCGCTTCATAGTCGCCTTCCTTGTAGAACTCAGGTTGCCAAGCTCTAGGATTCGAGTCGGGCTCCTGCCTAGCTATCTTACCCCCACTAGCAAGATACCTCAAGACAGCTAGCTGGACTGGGCTGGCGTATTTTCTCACTTATTGTCCTCTCCCCTGTTGCAGTAGATTGTTACGGTGTTATCATCAATCTGCATCCAAGGTTTACGGTGGACATCAACGTAAGGTACACTACAGGGAGGATCTTGACATTCAAACCAGATGTTGGCATCTTGCTCGCCCTGTCCCTCGTACCAATGGGCTAGCTCTTTAGCCTGAACCAGCGTAAGATTTTCTATCACAAGTCGTGCCATTCTACATCTCCTTTAAACTAAAGGGGCAGGAAGAGTGTGAATTCTCCCTGCCCCACACGGTCGAGTGGATTTTCCCCTCTCTAGTTTCCTGCTTCCTTAGGCCGCGACCGAAGCCGATGCCTCGCTCGTGGTTTCGCCTTGCAGGGAGGCGAATGCCGATGGGTCTACGTTGTTGTCGCGGAGCCAGCCGCAGAACGCGGTCGTGACGACGAGGCCGGGGTCTTCGATACTGGTATCCCCCACGGCGGCGTTGATTGCATCAATGAGCTTGTCCTCGAAGCCGTAAGGCTGAGCTGCGGGCTCGCCGCCCGAGACCACTTCCTCAACGTCGCCTTCGAGCGCCACTGGCTCACTGACGCTGGTAGCGCCACCACCCGTTTCCTGGTCATTGAACATAAGCATGGTGCTGACCACGAGCCAAACGTAAAGTCTTTTCATCTTTCAGTTCTCCTTAAGGTTAACCTGGCTTGTTTCTGTCTCCAAGCCCTCGCGGTGAGAGCTCAGCTTCTAGTCACAAAAAAAGGGAGAGCAAGCCGAAGCTCACTCCCCCTCTAGACCAGCCTATGCGATGGGCAGTCTTTGCGTTTAGGCTAAAAGGCTACCTATGTTGGGAGCTCTCCAGCCAAGGAGCGCTGCCCGACTGGCCGACTATAGCCCTGCGGATAGGGCTATAGAATCTGCTTCTCTTCCTCCCAGCCCGTTGGTAGATTGAATGCGTGGCACTCCTTTAAGTATTTAGCCACCTTTTCGGGTGTCACCAGATCTCCACAGTGATTAGTACCTGCTAGTCCACCAGCATAGACCTCAAGCATGTAAACTGCGGAGTTGCGCCCATGAACGTCTCTCCACTGGCCTTTTGGAACTCCCTTATTGAGTCGGTCTCTCATATGGCGGAGCATTACTAGGTCGATCAACACTCCGTCAAAGTAGAAGTGGTCCTCATCTAGGGAGCGCAAACGTGTACTTGGGGATTCATCAGCCATCTAAATCCTCGTCCCCCTAACCCTATAAGCCCTCACCAGCGCCACCTGCTTGCCCACTGCTGGATCTTCTCGGTCGATTGGATTTCTTTTGCTTACACCTACCCTCAAGGTTTGCCTCCTCCTTACTAGAGCCAGCGTGAAATTCTCGAAACTCTGATAGCTCACTCTGTCTGAGCGAGCCGGTCGAACGTTTAGCCTTCCGTTTAGCCGCCGCAGGCTTTCGAGCTCGCGGGCTGATAAAGATTGAAACATACAGGTCTCCTTTAGTTAATGGTAGCTCATGCTCAAATAGAAAAGCCCTAAAGAGCTTCCCCGCGTCTCGAATAGCCCAATATTCTTCCCAGGTTTGGGCCCGTTCTGATTGAACATCAATCAGTCTTGCTATCTCGGTCCGCACTTGTGTGCGATTTAGGGTCTTCGACATGATTTGCCTCCGCTGGCGAAATTGTTTCCCATGTTGTCTGCTTGTGGACTAATATCAGCTCAACACCGTGGTGCTCGCACCGAATTATGTAATCTGGAGGAAGATGCCAGTAGTCATCTGGGTTGGCCGAATATTCCTCTAGCCCTGCTGGACATAAGAGCATTACCCCAGTTTTTGGGTTATCTGGTAGTTGACTTACTTTTATCATAGTTTCTCCAATCTACATCTAGCACATAGCCCCGAGGTTGAAGCCTTCCCAGTCAAACAAGAACAGTTCTCTGAGACTCCTTCACAATCCATCTCCTCTGGCCAGCCTGAGCAACATAGGGTGTGGTGGTGAGTCTCCTTTGGAATCTCTACTCCACGAATTGTATTGTTCTTGAGCCTGAATGCCAGAGTTCTAGCAAGATCAGTCATGCCAGCCGAATATCCTCTCATATAAGGACTTCCCCCAATTACATCCCTCATGTAAGAAGACTCAAGAACCTGGATCAGCTCATTAGTTGTATATAAAGTTTCACTCATAACCTTTTGACGACCCCCTCAGGACCTGTCCCTCTCTGCGCTAGTGCCGAGCGGCGTACCTAGCTAGGAGTAGTGGCTGGACCGAGGTACCTCTTACCCCAGCCGCTCCATAGATAGTGCAGTCGTCCTGTAAGGGGGTCATAATGAGGTTGAAGGAACCTAAAAAAAAAAGAAGTTCTCGCAAGAGAATCCAGAACTCCCCCCAATAGGCAGTTACTTACCTATCGAACCTTCAACCTCAACTTTGTCGTGGCAGCAGGGAGTCCCGCTTCTCCACCCTGCTCCTCCAAGGCCAGAGCGCCATTCGCTATCGCTCCACCATTCCGCAACTTTCGTTGCCGCGTGGGATTGCCCCTTGGCGAACCATTTTATATAGCGTCACTACTTATTCGATGCCACGAGCTTAAAATAGAGAGCAAGTAAAGGAGTTTCGTCCGCTCAGGTGCTGCTTACTCACTTGCGGACTTACTTCCCACTGAGCAGTTATTAGCAGGATTCCAGTCTTGGCTCTCTATTCTAAGAGGGATCAGGCCTCATGCCGGACGCCCCACTCCCCTGATCCCTCTTGTCCTTAGGAGGCGGAATGGGGCGAGCTCTAGGTAGAGAGTAAGCAGCCGGACTTGAACCGGATATGCTAGTAGGTCAAACCTTCAGTGGCTAGCGTTCTAACCAATTGAACTACTGCTTACTCTCTAGCTCTTAGGACCAAAAGCCGGACTGGCTGCGAAGCTATCCGGCTCTCAGTTCTAAGCTGAGCTCTAGGCCAAGTCTCGTTAAGCCCTCGGCTAGCTCAGACTAGCAGGCCCGACCCTGCTAGAAAGGTAGCCCCCATCCTTCTTGGTCAACCACTCGCTACCCACCACGGGTTTATCCCTCTAGATCGTTGCCTTGCGGCAGAGCGACCGCCGATTCCGTGCCAAAGCCTTGTCCGTTGTAGAAGGATGGGGGCACAATGCTACCATTAGTTAATCAAGTAGCCCGTAATGATCCCATAGGCTGCAAACTTCTCGCCTGTGGTCTCGTCCTCGACGATGTGGTTAACCGTTCCATTAACCTCAGGGAAGTTCTTGTATCCCTTGATGGTCTGGTAGCCACCCTCTTTGCTCCCCTGCCACTCCCAGTCAGTGCGGATTCGCACCGTGGGCTCTCCGGCCAAGATATTGCTGAGCATATTAGCTAGCTCCTGATGGCCTTCGTTACCTTGGAGAGTCTCACCAAGCGTGAGCAACAGACTAGCCACACCAGAGGTTGGCTTATTGAAGATGCCGGTGCTCATGAACCGATCCCTGACCTTCCGACCTTCAAACTCATTACCAACCTCGGTAATCGTGCCCAGAAGCTCGGTCTTGAGATAAGCCGTACCAGCCTTGGCTGGGTACTTCTCGCTGTTATATGGCATAATTCGGAACCGCTTTTCGGGGTCTTCCTCACGGAAGTCCAAGCTGGCTAGGTAGATCCCTGGAGTCGGCGGCCTCGGAGCCGCATACTGGTTAGCTGTAGGGTCAAAGCCCTCGTCAGCTAGTTGCAGATTATTAATATCTGCGGCTGATTTAGTTCCCATATTACTCATTCAATATCCTCTCTTAGCTAAAAAAGATTCCGCTTTAGTGAATTCTCCTAATACAAGCTTGACATATTCGAGTCGAAGTATAGCTCCTGCGCGGGCAATTTGCAAGTTCTTTTTTGCCGCTGATGATTTTGTAGCATTCCCCCAGCTCTCTGTGGCCGCAGGAATGGTGCACGGAGGTTTTGATCTGGGTTGGTAGCTTATCGGCATTTCGGAGCCTCCGATAGAGGTCAGCTTCCATGAAGCCCCGAACTACTCTAGCCCCGCAAGCTATGCTACCGCTTGGGGTTATGATGTGTGTTGCGCTCATTTTGATCCTTTCAAAGGAGTCAGCGTAATCGAGACAATCTCATTACAATGTGGGCATAGACTTTTTGTTTGGGTGTGCATTACCACCATGCGCTCAACCTCCGCTTTAAGGTCATCTCGGATTTGCTCTAGCAGAATCTTGTCCACACTCATTATAATGTCAGTAACCATTCTACCCTTTACAGCCAGAAGCCGCTCATCTACCATTTGCTCGAACTCTTCCTTAGTAAAGGTCTTGGCTACGCTCATTTGCTCTTCTCCCTTATCTCATCTTGCACTCTGAAGTATTGGTCAATTCCAGAATCCAACCCGAGCCTGATGTATCCTTCTGGAAATCTCTCCATAACCTGCTTCACTATGCTAGGCCTCAGCCGGGTCTTAGCAGGCCACATTACCTTGGTCTGCGGGTCTGGGTGGGGCTGGAGGAAGGCCCTAACTTCAATGGACTTTGCAGAGCCGCTACCCACCTCAACAATATCATGGTGGAACAAATCCCCGACATAAGGTGGGATACGCGCAGTAGCTGCCGTGCCAACAGCAGCTGGGCCATAAACAAGCTGTTTGCTAAAATCATCCTGCCCCTTTCCTTCATGAGCTGTTATGAAGACCCGCTCAACTGGGAGAGCCCGGAGGTCAGTCAATATGTTGTATATCTGCCCCTGCACAAAGCCATAGTGAGACCTAGGATTAGCCCCAAACTTAACCCCAGCTTCACTAAACATCCCAACTACTTCCTCTTGAATCTTCTGACCCTTTTGGGCAAAGTGGGTCATTAGGAGCTGACTAAGGCTAGTCAAGCCTTCCATAGCATAGCCTCCAACTTCCTCCATTCCAAAGCCAGCTACTAGCTTGCCATCTTTAGGCCAATAGCCCCGGCAGAGCTGCACAGCGAAGCCAAGGAGGTCTGGATTTTCGGTTAGAAAGATTGGCTCAACTAGGCCACTATCTATGTAATCCTGAATCGGCTCCACGTTGGTGTCGCTAGCTATTAGGCGAGTCTTTTTCTTAGTCTTCTCGTGAATGTAGCGGGCGAAATGGCCCACTGCTGTTGTCTTGTAAGTGCCGCTAGCTCCGTAGCTCAGGCTGGTTATTGCTTGATTTGTTAACATTTGTTTCCTTTATGTCCTATATGATAATGACGACCAAATCTACACTTATAAGGCCCAATGCGTGACTTGGTGTGCAAAGCAGCAGCCTTAGCTCGTTTGGTAGCATCCACCATGCTACTGTATCTTTGTTTGCCCTCGCAACTCTTTCGGCGTAGACGACGTTTGCTGCTCATTGGCGGTCACTATACAATAATCATTCCAACAAATTGGGCACTCGGTAGTACCTTTTGTTTCGTAAAAATCGCCAGTCCAGCCGCACTCAATACAACGAAGCTCAGGATCGTTTTGCCTGCTCGATTTCTCGTTCATGATGTGGCTCCCTCTCCTTATACAATCCGCTCTCTAGCGGCTCCCCTGCTGGCCCAAAGCATATATCTTGGAACGGGCACTTGCTAGGCCAGTCACAGCTCCGACGGTTCTGGGGGAACAAGACATTAAGTGCATGGCCTTTGTCCCTGAATCCTAGCTCTGAGCTCAAGGCCTCAGCATCTAGCTTAATCCTATTCCCTAGCCCCGCCGTTTGCTCAAGCCAATCCTGCGCCTCGGAACGTCTGCGCATGTACGGTGGCGGTTGGACAATGAGCGATTCAAGAATATCGCCCGCCTCAGGCTGGATTTTATTCTCATCCAGTAAGGTGATCCATTCTGATATGGGCATGTAGTCTTCAATGTTTCCCCTATACCACCCTTTGCCTAAGGTATGACCCCCAGTGGTGTCTCGCCATTTGAAGCTATGAGCAAGATCGCCAACCCCAACAGAACCCCCTGCACTACTGCGCACCCAAGGGTGAACAAGAGGACTTGACTGGATATATGTTCCGCTGTCCGGTGGATATTCACTTCGGTCTCCTTTCACCAAGTAAACCATTAAGGTTCCGGTTACTTCTTGGCCTAACCGTGATTCAATAATAGCCGATTCCGATAATCCCTGAACATCATGGCTTCCGTCGCTAGAATGCTGATTAGTATAATGCTTGGCAGTCTTGAAGCTAAGAACGAATAGCTGACCATTGCTACACTTGCGTAACAAGCCATCAGCACGAGCCATAAGAATGACCCCTGGTGCAACCTCCAAGTTGTCCTCTCGTTCGACCTCAAGAACTTCATATTCCTCCAATAACCTCGGCAACCCCCGCCTAGCATAAACCCTAACTAATCCCTCCACCAAGCTAGCTTGCTCGGCATAGACTTGGCTAGCATTCTCTCTTGGCTCAAGTGCGAGACCTGAGCCCAAGCGATCCGTAAACTCACCAACAGCACTACTTGCCGCCACATCCTCTGGGTCTCCAAGGAGCAATCGCTCAAGTCCCTTATGCACTGCCCCTCCAACAACGAGGGGAATGCTAGTGCGGGCTGGGGCGACTCCAAGGCCTCCATATAGGTATTGCCAGAAAAATGCTCGTGGACAATCATAGTATCGCTGCAATCTCGATCTGTCAATTAAAAAAGGCATAGGCCAAGACTACCATAGCGTCTTGGCTAATGTCAAGTTTAACCTTGAACCCCCGGTTCACTTCTTCATCACAGCCTTGCTGGCCTCAAGCATCTTCCGAGCTTCATCCGTGTCCACCACCGCCAGCCGCACCACAGGTTGAGCAAAGGTCAGCGGAATGGTACTGACCAAATAGTGCATGTTGTGCTCAATGTAGACATCTTCTGGAGTAAAGCCAAACACGCCAGTACCGTTGGTACCGTAGCTGCCATCTTCAGCGGGGCTCTCGACGACGCCGTCAACACAGCCTTGAACATTGTATGAGCAATCCTGAATTAGCTGCGATGGATTGGTGAGTTGACTGTCAACTGAGCTAACCTTGTTGATCTGGTAATAACCAACAGGTTGCGCGACGCCCTCAATGAACACGTACATATAGAAGCTCAAAGCGCGGTCGTTCTGTAGCTTGAATCGCTTGATGAGATTGTCGCGCTCAAGGGACCAGTCGAGCTTCGGCGGAGGCTGAACCTGGTTTAGATGAGTTTGGTTTTTCTCGGTCTCAATCTGTTCTTGTTTCGCTGTTTTGTTCCCTTCGGGGCTGGCAGCACAGCCTACACCCCAAGCCGCCGTAAACAGCAGCAAAACCCCAATAGCCATCAGGGTTAGAAAAGTTTTCCGCTTCGTCATCTTCCATCTCCTTTGTTGTTGCAGTTGTAGTTGGGAAAGTCCTCCTCACTTAGCTGATAGGGCAGCTTAGCAGCTTTCCAGTATTGCCTCGTAACCATCTTGCTCTTGGCATTGTATTCCTGGACCCAGCGAGTCATCTTCTGACGCTTCTGGGCTACCATTGCGCTTTTACTGAACTGAGCGAACATCGGGTCGGCGTCTGGTGTGTCGCAGATAGTTTTTAAGTCTGCGTCAAGTTTCTGGCAAGTGTTCCAGATGGTCTGGAATTCTTCGTAGTTGCTGATGATCTTGTCGGGGTCGGTAGCTTTCTCTACTAGCGAGGTACCAACAAAGACCGTTCGATTGAGTACCCAAAGGCCAATGACAAGCACTACTACTGCCATGCCCAGTAAAACCCACTTTCCACTTGACATAATCTTTCTCCTTTAGCTATTCAAAACCGGAGCCGCTTTAGCAACAAGCTCCGCAAATTTCTCGCTGAGGCTATAGGTCTTTTCGACCTTATCCTCAACCTTGAGTATCCCCAGTGCTACCATATCTTCACAACTCTTCGTCATGCTAGTCGGCGGCAGGCCAGTAGCTCGCACTAGAGTTGCCCAACCCTTTTCCTCTCTGAGCAAATGGCTGAGAATATTCCTTCTAGCTTGGGGTATCGAATCGAGCCCTAGCCTTTTAGCCAAGGCCAAGTCGCTCCGCTCAACATTAGCCCTCCGAAACATAGCCGCACTAGCCCTCGCTAGTTGGCTCATGGCTTTCATGATTCGAGTTGGCCCTTCTGGCTCCTGAACCTCCAGTATTTCCTTGTCCCACCTATCCCTATGAACATGCCCCCTCAAATGAGCCACCATATCAGCCATTGGAGCTATCCCGCTCTCCACCACATCTGGCAGAGTCTTGCAAATCTCCCCCCTAGCTATCTGCTTGGCCATTGAATCTAGGTCAACAAAATCTCTAGTCATCCGGCGCAGGCGCTCCATTATAGCTTGTTCCTCACCGATTTGTGTAGTAGCAGCCCTAGCTTGCTCAATCCCATCCCCTCTAGGCCACCGGACTTGCATAAATCTCTCGCCTAGGTCCCGCATAACGCTCCAAGCTCTCTCAGCAGCCGGAGTAGCCGCCACAATCATCGTAATCTTGCCTTCCCACTCCAAGCTCCGGCCTACCCCAACCTCTTTGTTCATCTTGCCGTCAAAGACCCGCCTAAACTGGCTCGCCAGTTCCCGCTTGCTATCGTCCCTCATGCTGACGATTGTACTAAAATCGGGCATAAGTAAGATAGCACTCCGGTCATCTTCTGTACCGATTCGATGCAGCAAAGAGTTGCCAGAGTTGAAGCCACTTAGCAAGGTCTTAGGTGTAAGGTCATCAATCTGTCTCGCCTCATCCAGAGCATCAATCATGTTAATCATGGTTGTTTTTCCAGATCCTGGCGCTCCTAAAATCATGAGCCAAACGGGTTGATCTTTCTTGAAATAATGCGTAACTGCAACCGCCAAGGCTATCTGAAAAGCCCCTATATCTGGCTCATGGAACCATTTACGGAACTCCTGGGTCAATTTGGCCCACTTAGCTTGGGCTGCAATTTCACTAACTGTCTGGATGCGCTGGGCTGGAAACTCTAGGGTCTGTGCCATGTTGCGCATAGTAGCACAACAAAGACTAAAAGAGCAATAGGTCTATCACTACCTTCGCTCATCTTTCCATCCTGTATGGGTAAACAGCTTTTCGCCGCTTTGTCCTTCGCAAACCAACCTATGCGGCCCCAAGTCCTCAGTCCTAGGCAACCTTTCCCCACACTCGCCACAAATAACCGGCCTAGCATGGGCTCCAGCTCGGGTTTTGCGCTTCAGGGCCCGAAACCTACCAGCCGCGCTCAAGACCTGTTCTTCAAAAGCTGGGTCGCTGAGGTCAACCGCAACATCAACATGCCCCTGATTCTCAAAATTAAGGCCCAAAGTATCTAAATCAATGTCTAATAGTATTGTAAATTTCTCATTCCCCAACCGCTCGCTCATCCCCACCTTCACATTCTCCGCAGCTCTCCACAATCGGCACCAGCTCACACCTCCGGCAAGCCGGACTAGCAACCACTACCAGTTTAGTTTCAATCTCCATCAGCACCACTCCGCATTCCAAGCATTGTAGCACCAGTTGACTCCCAACTCCAGCCAGCTCCACTCCGTGTCCCTTGTGGCTCGCTAGGCTCCCGTAGATTCTTGTCATAATATTGTCTCATATTTATGTTCCAGCCGCTTTTTGTCGTACACTCTCCATTCACTCAAGGCTGCTTCAAGTTGTTCAATGAGCCCTACTACATCACCACGATTAAACAATATGGCAACACGGTCAGGGGCCGTTTGAAGGGTAACTTTTGGGCCATTCAAGGAATTCTCAATCGGGGAATCAAATCTCGCGCTAATATCACTCAATGTTCTCTCCCTCCGCGTTTGAATAGATCATTTATCATTTCTCCCCAACCAGCTTCGCCGACCCGATTGTGCCGGACTATTCCATCCTTCCGAGCAGAGAGCTTGCCAGTAGTCCCAAGCGGTTTATGATCATCCGCAACAGGAGGCGGCACGATCTCTAGATGAGCTCTCATTTTCTCCCGCTTCTCCGCATCGGTCTTTGATTTTGGCTCCGGCTCGTTGCCTAAGTCTACCATTATCTCATTCTTCAAACAAGCCTGACAACACCACAGCAATTTGCCCTCAGTGGTTGACCTGTAATGCGCCACTCCAGCATGTAGGCCGCAGAAGCACTTATTGGTTGACCTGACATCTGCCGTGACATTAAAATCACTCAACTCCATCACCCAAGACCCATTGCTCATAGTCCCCGGAGCGTCCACGTAACCCTTACATTGTGTGCAAACCAGCCAGCCAGAGTTCTGCCACCCTACCAACCAACTCGCCGGTTGATCATCGCAGTTCCACTCACAGGTAATATCTTCACTAATAGCCCCAGCTGGGAGCGGGTCCCCCTCCGGTTCTCCCTTCTGCTGCTGACTCTTGGCGAAAAAACCCAGCTTCTCATACGCGAGCCAACAATAAGTGCAATATAGAAAACCAGTGGCCTTGGCCCTCACTGCGGCTGTGATGCTGCAATCGCTGCAATTATCGTTGCCGTAATAAGCCTCCAAATATCCAGCGCGCCGAGCTTCAGCTATGAAGTTTCGAGTAACAAAATTTGATGTATACCCAGCTGCCCGGCTATCTCTATCAGTAGAGGAGTAATATCCTGTCTTGCTGACGGCCCCATATTGAAAATCCAGCACGTTTTTTCCGAACCCCAGGTCAACATTTGGTGTATCATGAAACAACCTGCCGTTAACAGCATGATATCGAATGTTGTCTTTGGTAGTATAAGGAAACCATTTTGGCACCGCTGCCATTGTGAGCCCCGCATTAACCGCGCTGGGGGTGCTGGCAAAGAAGACATCAGTTTGAGCCTTCAAGCTCTCCACGCCAACAATAGAAAGCGAACCAGAGCTAAGTCTGTCCAGAAACAGTTTCTCTGGCTCCTTGGCATCAAGATAAACTATAGCCCCCCGCACTGAAAGCTCCCCTAGGTCTCTCCCCTCGGCCATATGAGCATAAATATGCATCGAATCCACATCCAGATCTCGATGAAGCTTCGCATTTAGGGCTCGATAATTGCTAACCGAGCCATTATGCACCCCAGTGAAGTCTCCAAACACAAACGGGTGCGAGTTCTCGGCAGTTACAGCCCCCACAGTAGCTTTGCGGGTGTGAAGTATCAGCGTCTGGGCCCTAGCTAGTTTCTCAATATCCGCCCCAAAGGTAGCTAGACCTTTCCCCTTTACTATGTCTCCATCAGCAACCGCGCCCCAAGAGTCTCCTCCTCTAACGTCCATGTAGATGATCATAGCTGTAAGCGCTATTTTTAGTTGCTCATGAGTTAGTTTGCTACTTGAGCCTCTTTGCCAACCGAGTATCCCGCAGATCGCCGTACCGCTCCCTTCTCTATGCCCAAAGGCATGCGCCTCTAGGTCTTGTCTGTTTCTTTCTCCTAATCATCAAGAAATTCGACTTCTGGGTCAAATTCTGGTTCCATATCATCAAGCAAGCTATCAATTTCAGCTTGCAACGCTTGAGCTTGAGATTGCTGGGCTTGCTGGGCTTGATCTAAAATCTCTCGGGCCCGAGCTTGCAGTTCACTTGCTATTTGTCTTTCGGCGGCTTGAGCCAAGCTTTCTGGATCTGGTGGTAATGGAAGGTCCGAAGCTCGGATGCTAGACCAGCTCATCTCACCCCCAGTAGCCATCGTTCCCGCATAAAGCCTAGATGCATCAACTACAAGCTGCGGTGGAACATCAGCTATCGTTCGCCTACGACTTCGCTCTACCCGACCCAGAATCGGGCTCTCTGGTACATCATCTAGCTCGCCAGCAAACCTACCCAGCTGTTGATCAATAAACTTTTCCACCATGTCATTACAGGCCAGCGCTTTGAGCAACTCCTCTGGCTTTTCCCCGCTCTTCGGCAACTGAGCTATCCAGGCCTCAGGCATCCTATAAGCTAGGTCAAGTATACTCCCAACCAACATAGCCCAGCCGAGCATCTCGCTTAGCTCCACAGTTCCATACATATGTCGGAACTCCAAGGTTCCCCGATAAAACCAAGCATGAGTATTCAGCGCCCGGTACCTCACCTCTTGTGGACAGGAGCGTTTGTCCTGCATAGCTGGCAGGCGGTCTTGGTAGGTTTCAGCTATTAAGCCAGCCTTAACCTGCCCCGGCCCGCTTTGCTTGAGCTTCTTTCTATCCTTTGGCTTCAATGGCTTACCTGCTAGCACCAGCTTCAAGAGCTTAACCCCACAACGCTGGGCGTAATGAGAGTTCCGTCTCCACCCTGGGAGCATCTTATACAACGTGGGCTCCAGAAAAGCATAAAGCATAAAGAACCTTCTTAAGTCCCAATAGCTAAAATCTCTAGCATCCCCATGCACATGCAGGCCACAAGGCTGGACTCGCTTTTCGGGGTCCATAGTATTTTCGCAACTAGCTCCAAACTTCCTCAGCACCCGAGTTATTTCCTCAAGTTGTTGGATGAATTTATCTCCATTTGCTGGAGCCGAGTTTATTTCAAATCCACCCCTTGGTAAGCTAATGTCCCTCACCAGCTGTCCGCGCCAGCGCTCGACAACTTCATTTATCTCCAGAGTCTTGGTATCCAAGCCCAGTACATTAATCCCCCGATACTCGCCGCTCAGCTCAGCTACTTCGATCTCCACACTCAAGAACCTTTGCAGTGGATTACATTTGAATTCCTTCCGACCTGCTAGATGAAACGTCACTCCCGCGTCATTTTCCATCCTTGAACCTTCTTCATCATCTACCAGCTTAGCTGGACTCCGGCGCACTTGAGCTCCTTCTGCGGCAGCTTTGAGCTGTTTGGCTCTGGTTGGAGAAAAAGCTCTCCGGCGGCGTCGATGCGGGGTTTCAAGTCCAGCTTCTCTAGCAGCTCCATTGCTCCCGTCACAAATGCAGCCACAAAAAGGACACCTAAAGCACTCCATGCAGCCAAAATCAGGATCTAAACCCCTAACGTTGCAGCCTTCGCATACATAACATTCACAACATTCGCTACAATGGTTGCAGAAAGTATCAATGACAGCTGGATTTCGCCCACACCTAGGGCATAGCAAAAGAGGCCTAGGAGTAACCCTTCTAGCAAGAATACAAACTGGGCATACACACCAAACCGCCGTGCCAAGTCTTCGCGCAGCAGCGAAATAAGTAACTAAACTCACTTACTCTCCTTTAGTTTTTGTTCAATAAACTCAACGCAGCGCTCCGAATTCAGCACTTCCCAGAGCCAGGTTATAGAGCGCTTACCAGTCCACCCGCGCTTCACTAAAGCCTCGGCATCAGACGGTTCCATTTGCTTGGCATAATCCATTATCTTGGCAAACATTCTGGCCCAGCCAATCATATCAGTTGAGCTAACCGTGCCAGGAGGGAGCCTCCACTCCACTGTCCGGTGGGCTCGGAAGCTAAAGGCTATGTTGCACCCAACATGTCTGTCGTAGGCAAGAGGATTTACGGAAGTATAACCGCTATCAAAAAACCTCGCAGCCATGAAATTCGCTATCTTTTTTGGCGTATCCGCTGCCACAAGCTTCTCTACCAGCTCTGGCTCATACTTTATCCTCCCACAAGGCCCACCTTCGCTATAAGGCAGCCTTCTAGCTTTTGGAACCATCCTAAACAACGCAGGCTGAATGCTACGAAACAGCATCATTAGGTTCCTTAGCTCGGCCATGCAAAAGTCCCTAGCATCGGTGTGAACATGGGCTCCATGCTCCTTGGTAACATAAATCTTATCAGCTTCAAATGCTTCTTCCCAATCCTTCATTTGCCGGATGAACTTTAAGCCCTGAGCTGGAGCTGTGCAGATTTCAAACCCTGCTGGGCCAATTCGGTCTCGCCCTATGGTAGCTCCCCATTTCTTGAAGCAAGCATAAACAGCTGGAGTCAAGCTGGGCATCCTGCTGCTGCCCCACTTAGCGTCAGGGTAGGGTTTAGCATTGGTGCCAGAACTGGTGGCTTCGAGCTCCAAGCTTACCAAGCGGAGACTTTCCATTTCTCCGGCCAGCTTGGATTCCCAGGCCCGAAGCGGTACTAGGAACTTCATAGGGTCTCCGTGGCAGAGTTTACAGTTTGGACCTTCTAGTTCGTGCAAAGCTTGACTCCCTAACTAGCAATTAACTTAACTTGATTCGGATTAGCGGGGTCCATTGGAAGCCCACTCCGTGAAGCAGCTCCATACCTAGTCAAGCGAACCCCATCTACCGACACTTCCAAGATGCTGCTTATTAATTCGCCTGACTCAGAGACTACATCAAGAGACACAACTGACCTGCCTGATCCTGCAAACAGCCGACGCAATCTCAAGTTGATAATCTTTTCTGGTTTAGGCTCATCGTCCCCATAAATCTTTATTTTGGTCATTTTCTCTCCTTCTTCAATCTCCCTAGCCCATAACTATAAGCATCTTCGATGCTCTTGCTCCGAATGCCGGGGGCTGTGTTGACCTCCAGTACATAAAGCTTGCTGCGCTTGGTTAGCATCAGGTCAACTGCTCCAAAGTCCAACCCCAGCGCCTTAACAGCAGCCCTAGCAAGCTCTCCAGCTTTGGTAGCTAGGGCTGGCTCAAGCCTGCCCTCCAGCTTAGTCGTAAAGCTGGCATTCCCAACATCAAAGCTATGAATCGGATTCCCATTTCCCGGCTCCAATAGCTTGACTTGAGTGGCGATAATCTCATCGCACCAGACGTGAACTCTAGCTTCTCGCTGATAGCTAAGGCGCTCGACAAAAAAGGAGCGCTCTTGAGGCGTCAGGGTGACTGGGTTAGTTCCGGCCCGAATAATATCAATCCCGCTCCCCCCATGCTGGCCGTCTACTCGGTGTAGGATGTCTCGGTCTGGGCCTATTTGTTTGCGCAACTCAGCGAAGTTATTGCTCCATCGTGGATACGGCAGGCCAGCTTTCTCGAAGGCTTCAAAAGACCGACGTTTGCTGAGAGCTAGGTTAAGATTGCCATTAAGTAGCTTTCCATTCCCAATAAAGTCAACAAATTGGCTCCCGCAGCCCCAATTAACGCCTGGATCAGTAATGTATCTTCGGCCAACGGCTGCAAACCCAGCCATTCCAGTTTGAGACCTAATTGCTACACTAATTCCCAACTTCCTAGCCAGCCTGCCCATTCCGGTATTGCGTTTGTAAAGATAGATCAACTTCCCTCCTCTGGATGCTCATGTCCATTAAATAGCTTATCTCTCAGGGCTTGTAGTTCAAACTGACTAGGACGTTGGACTGGATGCCCACTGGGGAAGCCCACACTAAAGTTGGTCATCAGTTTATCGACCTTCCCTTGATTATCGACTCTGTAGGTAGCATCGAAGAGGTAGAGTAGTAAGTTAGCTTCTTGTCCAGTTATCGCAACCATTTTTTATTCCTCCGTCTCATCCCCTCCCCCAATAACATTAGGCCAGCGCTCAGCCTCAGCGGCACTTTCCTCTGGCTTATCAACCTCCCGCATAGCTCCACCAGTCAAATCCAGTATCTCATCCCACAGCAACGCTTCGTAGCACTTTACATGACCTGTAATCTGAGTCGGCTTATCTGTTAGCTCTTCTATCCTAGCAGCAAAAGCCTTAGTAAGCTCCTTAACTACCCCATCCATGATAGCCTTAACTTGCTCTTGCTCACTAAAGTCCACAATAATAGACTCAAGCTTTATGTCAATAACTGTTGCTTTTTTATTGGTGCCTCTCACTTGGTTTGCTCCTTTACCATAATCGGCCATTGTCTAAACTCAAGCCAAAAACAGTCCTTACAGAATCCGCGTGTGCCGTGTCCGCAGGTATCCATTTGCAAGAGGGCTTCTAAGACGCCCATCGTCGCGTGATAGGTTGCAACTTCTACTTTGCCAAGCCCGCGATTCATCGCATCAGTGGCGGCGTCTCTATGTTCTTCTGGTGTCACTTGCTCTCCTTTGCAGCTTCTAAAGCGGCAATAGCTGCGTTCCATCCTGACGCGTATCGAGGATCAATGTCCTTGCCGCTGGGGTGAAAATTATCAAACTCGTCGTACTTGGGAATTAACGGTGGTACTGCCGCAATCGCTTCATCAAACGCATCCCGTCGCGCCACGTCAGCCGAATGATTCCAGATGTTTTGCGCTACGGGCGTATAACTGCCGTCTTCGTTGTAAAGCTCGGTCTCTTTATCTAGTTCCGCAGAGATAATGGACGCGATCTCGTCGTTACTGAGATCGTCCATCGTAAACATGCCGATCCGCTCTGCCGCTCGCCGTGCTGCTTCTGAAGGTGAAAGGGTGGCGGCTGGAGAAGGACGGGCGCGGGTATTCCATAGCTTAACTGCTTGACCTTCCGTGTCCGCTTCCGGCCCCTCACAGGCGCACACTTCGCAGGCGATGCACCAAACGATGCGATTATTGGCTTTGGGATCGCGGGATTCCCACGCGAACGGCTTACCTTTTGTTATGCAAAACGGACATGGTTCCACTTCCTCTCGCGGCCCTCCCTCATGCTCGGCTGCTGGCTTAGACGATGGCGGCAACACCGCTAACAGGCAGTCAGCACAGCGAAAGTACGAATGCCCAAAGCGCGGATCAACGTCAACGTATCCCCATTGGTGTTGGTGTCCGTTTCTCCCGCCGGGCGGCGGCTTCTCGGGAACGGGCGGTAGTAGCTCGCCTGCTGGCTGATGTACTGGAGCGATACCTTTAGTTGAAAAGCAGTAGCGACAGCAAAAGTCGGCGGCGGTCGCTGTTATCGTCATGGCTCTTGGCTTCCCGCAGTCACCACAAATCCACGGTGCCCAATGTACTTCTGCTGACGCAGGGAGTCCGCATTGAATGCACCCAAGCGGCTCGGATGATGTTGGCTTGGCGAATGCGTGACGCTTTGGCTCCGCTGGGACTGGCTGTGCTTTTTCGTTGCTCATTTCTTTCTCTTAATCTTCGCCCACCCAGCTGCCCGATCAATCTTTACCGGCAGGATGCCTAAGAAGGTAACATGACCTCTAGAATCTTCCAGTCTGTGGGTAACTATAACTCCATTAAGAGCAGCAATATTAGTCACCCGATCCCCAATTTGGAGTTTTTCAAATTCTTTTTGCTTCATTTATTAAGCTCCACCAATCTCTCCAGCTCCCCCACCGGATGCTCAAGCACCACCACCAACGCTAGAGCTACCTTTTCAGCCCGTTGAGCCGTCAGATTCATATCCCCCCTTAGCGCTTTAGCTGCCAGCTCTAAGCTCGCCTGAGCCTGCCTCAATAGCTTGCCCGCTCGCTTCTGGTCTCTCTTGCTCACTTTGGCCCCTATACTGATAAGTACATCTACCATTAATGCAAGCTACTAGCCACTCTGTCTGTTCTGGCATTATGGTGACCCCATGAAAATGAATCCTCATTCCCATGAAGCTGGCTTCCATTATATCCCGGCCCCCTAGGAAAAAATCATGCAACGCACTGACCCGGACTCTATTTTCACCATCTATCAGCTCCATTACCCATTCCCCCCCAGCCAAGCAAAAATAGCCTTGCAAATCTCCTCAGTAAACTCCCCTTCAACCACCAGCACGTTTTGTTGCTCCGGCATTTCAGCAGTTGGCTCATATCTAACCCAAGGCATCGTGCTCGGGAACTTACTAGCTCCCCCAAGCTCAATTCCAAGGCTACTAGCCCCAAGCTTTCCCTTGCGCTCGCTGGCTACTAGGTCAACCCATTTAGCTAGGGTCTCCCATAGTGGATGCTCTTTATTCCCCATCAGCAAGAGCCTAGAAAAGGTGTACCTGATCAGCCCCCAGCCAACTTGGAGCTTGTCCCAGCCAGCAACTTGGTGTATAAATCCGCTCACCAGAGGAGCCACATCGACTCCTAAACTTTCCAGCCTTCTAGCATCAGCTATTGAGAGAACACTATAATGCCTTCTCCCCAGCTCTTCAGCTGGAGCCCAAAGTTTAGGGCTTTTGGCCAATCCATCTCCAAGCAGTCCTAGTGGCACTCCATATTGCTTAGCTAGGCTAATCCGGAGCCTAAATGGAGTGTCTGGGCTCTCGACTTTCTGATAAACTACCAGAACCGGAGTAGTAACCTGCGCTCCCTCGCGGCCAAGAATAAACCCGAAAACCTCTTCTCGCTCTTTATCCCTAGGCTTTGGATGAGCTAGGGCTATCCATTCTGCCACCCGTTCCTTGCTCCTCAATAGCTCCCACACTTTAGCCCGGTTAAGCCATTCCTGTAGCATTCCCCTAACGTTGCCCAAGCTTCCACCAAGCTCTTGCGTTTGAGCTATCAGTTGCTCCATTTGGCTAGTGTTGCGCACCTGATCAGCCACCTGTCGGGCGCTCTTGGTGCGCTCACTCCTAGATTCTTTTTGACTGAGCTTCAAAGCCAGTAGCAACGATTTGGCCTTCCAATTAGAGCACCGCCCCATTAAATTCCGCCAGAGCCAATCCATATTTTGCTTGGCTACTTTAGCAACCGTTGGTAGCAGCTCTAGTCTAACATCAATCGGGCTCCTGAGCACTCCGCTCTCGGTGCCAGTAGTGGCAAACCTTGTTAGTCTGCGATACTCGGCCTCACTCGGCGAGTATTCCTTAGCTTTTGGTTTCATGGATGCAAAGGGATCGACTTCCCCCCAGTTGTCGGAGAACATGTATTTCATTTTTTTTTACCCAGCTGCTGGCTCCACTCCGCCAACTTCGTTCTTAGGTGGTTCCCAATCATGGCACATAGCTAGCCGATCGTAGCCACACTTTTTGCAGCTCACATGCAGGTGCTCAACTGCCTCAAGCTCCTCACACCCAACACACCATTCAAGCTCCCTATCAAAGCTCCCAGTATCGCACTTTGGGCACTCCTTAAGAGCTTTAATCTTCGGTATCCCACCATTGGCTTGAGCCATTGTAGCAGCCTGGCCGCTTAATGCTAGCATAACCATCTCCTGTCTCGTTAGGTTTAATCTAAAATCTCTCCACGCTCGAAGGAGCAAATGTCTCACTTCTACCCCCAAGTAGTCTACAGGCCCGATTCCAGTTGATTAAACACCTTCGTCCGTGCCTTAATCTTAGTTGCAGTCCAAAGCCGAAGCCCCAGAGGCTCCTAAGCTGCTACCCATCAGGCGCGTGGAGAGATTTTAAGTTAAGCAGCCTTGGCTGCTCTAGCTCGTGAGCTCATGATAGCTGGCCCAACATCTCGGACTCTCATGCCAGAGAAAGGTGCTGCACTAAAATTCCAAGTCTTCTCCATTTCAGTCTCAATTAGCTCCTTTGCTCCCCCCATAATGGCTTCATAAGCAAAGGCCCCTGCCTCAGTGCTATAATATCCATAAAGCCTCTCCAGAAACACAGTCAGGGTGTCCTTATTCCTCTTGAGCAACTTCCTGGCCAACTTCACATCTAGCTGGTCAATCGCTTCCCGAGTCTCAGCCTCGGTAGCTTTCCAGGAGCCTCCCACTAGACCATAATGTGCAACCGCTCGCACTAAGTCAAGCGTTAGGTAAACAATCGTAGGTGAACAAAGCACAGCAGAGCTTGGCACTCGATACTCAAACCCATGAGCCGGAAGCCTATACTCTCCGGCTTTGCCATAAAACCGCCTGCGTCTTGGGTCTTCCAGCCCATCCAGCAAGCTCGTGAGTCCGACGCCCACAATGTTATCCAGCATCTTAATCACCCGCTCCACAGCAGGCTGATACCTCACTTTGGTTCCTTGGTGAATATGGCAACCAGCAAATCTGATACCAAGGTCCCTTGGAGCTTCAATGTTCAGCTCCGGCACATCACCGTAGATATTCAAGCTCGGCGCGCAGCCTAGCATTGCGTGTTCATCCCTGGCTTCAAGCATCATGGACCGAGGAATCTCAACTACGCACTTGGAGCTCAGGGTAGCTTTAGGGTCAAAAGCCCTAGCGGCTTTGCGAATAGCTAATAGCCCAGCTCGAATAGCCCCACACTGGCCATCATGACAGCTACCAGCTAGGGTAGTTAACTCAGCTTGGAAGCCATCATAGAAGACGCTGGGATTTTCTTTCTTAGACTTCAAATACTTCCAAGCCGGAATCACAATCCCATTAGCATCAAGCGCAAAGACCTCAGGATCGCTCCCAGTGCTGTAGTGATAGCCACCATGGGTTGGCTGCGCCCCAGCTGGGGGATCTATTTCCACATCGCCTGACTGGTAGAGATAGGACGTATAGCCCCCCCTTAGAGACTGTAGGGTACTTGGGTAGACAAGCACCCCCTCAGTCCCATCAGCCCGTCTAATTCCCATCCCAAGCTGCTGAGCAGCTGTAGCCGTTAGCTTACCCCTATTCGCCTTTCCAGTTGCCGCTTTTGACTTCATGTAATCTCCTTGTATCTCCGTAGTAGACGTAAACGAAAGGCTCAATCTGCTCCAGATCCTTGTACAACGCCTCCTCTAGCTCAAACCGCTGGAGAACAGCCCTTTCTCTCCTATAATGCCCCGGCACTCCTTCGAGCCTGTCGAGCCGCATGAGTGTTGGCTCGTCAACTGCAAAAATCTCCCCTTGCACCGCATAGCCATTGGCCTCATCCTTCACCAGATAAGGAAAAGCCCCATTAGTAAAAAGCCTATAAATCGGCTCCGTGCTGGCTTCACCCAGAAACTCTGAGCCAGTTGTGGCAGCTAGGTACCTATCGTAGTTCCAATACCCCCGCTTTAAGCTCCCATAAACAAACACTAGAGCCAGCCTAGGCTCATTCTCCGGTTCAGAGCTCTGGTGCGAGAGCGAATGGGTTTTGGTCATCATCATCGCTGTCATTTTGGGTCTCCGTACTATCGTTCTCTAGTTTCCGAATCTCTTCGCTGGTAACCATATCCAAATCTCGCCACATAGCCAAGATGGATGCCCTGATGTTGTGGATAGTTCTGGTATCCTGGGGCAGCTGAATGGTTCCAGCAATAAGCGCAAGAACCTGGCCATCGTTATTCATATGACCACCAAGAAAAGCCTCAATGCTCTTAGCCAAGCGTTTGTATTTCTTCCTGTCCCAGCCTTTGAGAACCTTGAGGTCGTTAGTTAGAGCCCGTAACCACGCTTTGCGGATTAGCTTTGGATCATCCGTTGCTGTTTTTGTGCTGCTCATTTAATCACCAATCCTCATCATCATCATCGTCTTCGTCATCTGGCCCACCAATTATATCAACCTCATCAGGGTGCAATGTTAGGGCTCCCCAGAGAGTTATAATAGAGCCCGATCGCGGGTTCTTGAAGCTTGGAGTCAAGACCTGGAACCCAGCACTAATCAGATGTTTAGTAACAGTGCCATCCCTAGTACTAGTGCAGATAACATAACCTGAATTTCCAACCAGCCTAGCTGCTACCCGCAGAGCTACGGCTCTAGAGTGGCTAGTGATTGAACTCAGCCCACTGTACTCCAGAATCCCACAGCACATAAGCCGAGTAAAGCCGCCCCCTTCATCACCCTCATCACAATCTGGATTAGCACAACGCTCATCGCAACTACAGTAAGGCGCAAACACTAGAACATCAGCCCATTTGCACCCTAGCTTAGACTTACCTGCTGCTTTCTTCTCATTCGCCGCTGCCACTCTCTCCCTCCTCAAGCTGACCAATGAATGCTAGAGTATTCTCACTCCAGCCATCCACCGTGACGAATCCCTGGCCATAGCCAATGCCATTGCGATAGGCTGCCACATTAATAATGTAAGCACTCGTAGCTACCAGGGGGTTGCTAATCCTTTGGTGGCTTTGCTCATCTGTGATGACGATGATCCTATCGTATCCTTGCTCAGCCGCCGCAAAAATGGCGTCCTGTGTGTTGGTACTATTTGGAGTGCAAGCAGCTTTAATAGCATCCCGCAGCGCGAATCCCCGACGAGCTGGAACTATGCTTGGCTTGGTGCTATAGCTCAGCACCACAATATCCTCGCAAACCTCCCGAGCCATAATAGCCAGCGCACACGCCGCGTCAATGCGCTCAAGCTCGCTCTTGGCACTGATTTTAGCATGATACATCGAGCCCGAGTTATCAACCACCAACGCGGTCTTACCAGCCAGCCGGGGCAAGCTCTCACATGCCCTGAGCATAGCTACTTCAATGGCTGGCTCCAACGTGGGGTTGTGTATAGCAGCTGCTACAAACCTAAATGGCAGGACTCGGTTGAAGTTAACTTGCTCGAAAGCTCCCGCAATATAAGCATCAGACATTTCATCCTCACGCATATTACGGAGATTGCGTAGGAAGGCTAGCCCTCCAAGCTTCTCCCCCGCCAGTAGTCGAGTCCATACTTCTCGTCGGGAAGCCTTGTTGTCTTTGGATATAGCGCTCAGCGCAACTTCCCAGGTATCCGGGGGCTCAAGGGTTCCTTCAACCAGCTTGGCCCACACTCCAGCTTGTTCCTTATCTCTTGGCTTGGCATGACACAGAAACAGCACATCTCGCAACTTAACCGCATTGTCTCGGTTGTACTTAGCCAGCTGATAGGCACCAAACTTAGTGAAAGCCATAGCTAGCCCTTTCTTCACCTGCGCACTCAATGGCTGCCGCTTGTCTTTCCAATAGATAGACAGAAACTCAGCCAGTTCGTCGGCTCGCTGAATTACCCGCCCGAGCGTTTCAGCTACCAGCCCTTTGTCCTTCAGCTTAGAGCTATCCCGCGCAACCTCGCGCACTAGAAATAACGGAACGTGACGCAAGTGTTGTTTCTCTCGCGCTTCAATGGCTATCTCCAGCACATCAGCTGGTTTACAATCCTTGACAGCCTGCGCAAGCAGCTCAGCTGAGCTCTTGCCATCCACATAAAACTGGTCCTCCCAAAGCATATGCGCCATAGTCAGCCTGCGCAGCTGCTGGACTGGGTTTGCATGAGCCGCTCTTGCGCCTTCATACGTAAATATTGGTGCTCGCTTGGAGCTAGAGTTAGTTTTCGCCACAGTTTTAGCCTTCTTTCATCAAGTTAGTTGAGCAAGGAACAAACGACTGGGCTCATTGTCTATTAACAGTAGAAGGAATCCCAATCTTCACCATTGCTCAAAATCATTTGCGCGGCTTCAGGTCGCTCAGCGTCTCTCGTCATACTGCTAGATCAAGCTATTACGCCTGCTCGCTAGTCAGAGACCGTGTGCTCAAAGGCTACCGCCCTCAATGACCGCGCAAACTTAAAAGGCAGCAAGAACAATCGCTAGGAGCATGACTGAGAGACTTGCTCTCGGTCTTCTAATGGCTTTAGAGGCCATTTTTGCAGAAGAAGTATCCCCCAACTACGCTATGCTACCAAGATTCTCAGCCTTGAAAACGTTTCAGCTCTCGGAGGAGCTAGAGTGGGGGAAGTCCCTCAACCCACGCAACATTTTCAAGTCTCAAACTAGCAGAAGGAACTAGAGCCCAATGGGGCTCAATCGCACAAGGCTTTCAGTCAGGCGCTCTATCAACTGAGCTACTCCAGCCGTAAGACTGGAGGCAGGACTTAAACCTGCGACCTCCCGATTAGAGTCGAAGTATCCCTATGCTACGCCATTCTGCTTTAATTCATACGAGGAGGTCGGTAGGTGAGTGGGTAGAGCCCCGTGCCTCCTCTGGTTAGACGGCGCTCCCACTAGCCGCCCAACGTAATCAAAGGCCAGAGAACAAACAAGCTAGGAGTTTTTCATCCAATTGAAGTATCCCAGCTCTTCACTACTGGCCAAACATTAGAATAACTCTCAACCCGCCGGGGCTGAGGGCTAATCTGAAGTTTGCATCCACCTCCCAGGCTCCACCGCGCTCACAGATTCCCCACTAGTCCAATCTCCTTTGCTGGGTTCAGCTGGCTTCTTTAATACAAGATTTTTGCCCCTTTTCCTATTCCTATCCTGGTGCCATTTCCTGATTCCTCTAATGGCCCCCGGAAGTGCTAATAGTCCTTTGGGCAGGAAATAGAATGGCACAGCTGCGGCCCCTACCAATACACAGAAAACTAGGATGAGAGGCCAAAATATGCCACAGAATACTCCAAATGCAATCCTTTCCTCATCCCCATCCTCTTGATACTGATGAACAGCAAAGGTCATGATGATTATTATTCCAACAACATAAGTAGTCCAACCGATTAAGCTGCCCATACCTTCCTCCCCGCTACCCGTTGAAAAGTCCTAGTCACAACCCCAGCTGGGCGCCAATAGTGAAGAGCATTCGGGCCCTGAGATTGTCAAGCACTTGTTGGCTCATCAGCTTCCACCTTTCTTTTTCATTCTCTTGCGAATAGTCCTCATTGAGACCTTCTTGCCTTGGTTATGCCTCTTGCCAGCCTGCTTAGCTGCCCAGCCACTACCAGCTCGCTTAGTTCCTATGCGGTTTAGCTCAGTAGTTATGCGAACTATCCTTTTGCGTTTTCGTTTTTGGGGCATTATCTAATCTGAGACCTCTCTGAGACCTCCTGAAGGGCTCTCTTGAGAGCCTCTAGAATTTCCCAATCTGGGTGCTCGACACGTACATAATAATCGGTTGACAAAATTCCTGGAGCCTTTCTCACTTCAAGAACTATGTCATACTTAAAGCAAACCCTTTCCAGCTCACTTATAAAAGCCGCCCTACGGACAAACCCAACCTTAACGGTGAATTTCATGCTTGCCACTTAGAGCTTCCTTTCCATCAACCGGCCTGCCGTCGCGGCCAGCTACTACATGCACGACCTGGCGCACTAGCAGGGGAGTCAATGCCCCTCGGCGCTTGAAGAACTCCCTGAGCCCACGGCGCGTTTGGGCTCTAGCATCAATTTGTTGTTGGCTCAGCATTCCAGCTTGACCTCCTGACCGCAAGTTAGACACTTGTTGTGAATCTCAAAGCCATCCGCAACATTTACAAAACAGCTACGATAACACTTCGGACAGCACCATGAACGCTGGGTTACAATGGTCTCGACGCTCTTGGGCTCCTCTGGCATCTCCGGCTCGGCTATTGGGCCTGCCCACCAACCAGATTTGTAATCAGCTATGAGACTCCAACCTTTGTCACTTGCTGATGCTGAATACACCTGTGACATTCCGGGAGCTCCCCAAGCTTTAGCATAGCCGTGGCTAACAACAACTGGGAACATCGGGTTCTTGGCCTCTCCCATGCGCCAGTACCACCCATCAACCTTCGGCTTCTCCCGAGTCCATTGGAGCTTAGCTGGAATCATAGCAGCTATACTATTAGCGTAGGCGTCAAGGTAGCCGTCCACAGTGAGTTGACCCGCCCGTGGGCTGTACTGACGTGTGAGGCGCAGGAGATTCTTAATGGTCTCCTTGAGCTTACCTTCGGCTGGGGGAGTTAAGAGCTGCTTTAGGGCTTCAGTTGCTGGCTCAGACATTGATATTGACTCACCATGGACTGTAAGAATTATGCTCCCATCTTTGTAAAGCACGACTTTGGAGTGTGAGTCTAGGTCAACTTCTCTCTTCACGTTGGTGTTTATCATTTTTCCTCCGCTCCTCCCTCAAATATACAAGCCCCAGGCAGCCCGAACAGCAGGAGCTTGATTAGGCTGGCAGCTGTATTAGGTGCAAGCTCAAACCTAGAGCTAGGGCTGGTCTGTATTTGCTACTCAAAACCCCCGCTCACTCCTACCGCAGCCACCCAGGGCCAGCAATTAAGCTGAGCTTCATTCTCACTCCCTAGCATTGCACTAGGACTAAGATTGTTCTCTGGCTTAATCCCTAAGCAAGATTACCAGTTGCCCAATTAGCCAACCTTCCCTAACCCTGCTATAGCTTAGCTTTTCCCTCATCTCAAACCCCTACCCTGAGCCAAGGCGATTCCATCTTATGCCTTGCCTGACTAAATTGTCATAGCTCTTGTAGAGTTAGGGGTTTGAGAACAGAGAAAACTAGCTACAAGCCTAGAGCCTCTCTTTCTGCTTTAGTTAGTTCAGCCATAACTATTATGCCTCTCTTAGCTTGCCGTTCCTCTTGCTTGCGCTTCTTGTCGATTTTCTGATGATTGGCCCACCACTCTCGCAGCTCAACGCTGCAAATTGCTTTATTCTCTACGTTGGTAATGGTCAGGCAAGCCTCACAGAGCAATCTGGTTAGCTTGTCAATTTGTGCTTGAGATTCTGCCCGCACATTTGATGGCGAGTCTCTATCATCATAGCATGGCATTATATCTTCTCATAACCCCCAGTCGCAGGATTGAACTTCCGGCCCCAATTAATAACCGTATTATACCTTCCAGCCCCAAGCTCGTTATAGTTCACCTGCCCACGCTTACTCGTATGAACAGCTCGCACCTTAGCAGCTATCGGCCTCTTATTCCCCCTATCCATTGCGCTATAGCTTCTCTGCTCGGTTGTTGGAGTTGAATTGACCTTAGCTATTATCTTAGCCAGCTTAGCTTCAAAAGCCATCTCGTCCATTATGCTAGCTGCACTGTTATTCCCCGTTTCCTCACTAACCTTACATAAGCGCAATAGGAACCTAATCCCTCGGAGCTTCTTATCCACGGTTGCAATTTCCTTAGCTATCTCCCTGCTCCCAGAACAATGATAGCACTCCATCAACCTCATGCCATGCAACCGGCAGCTAGCCTGAATGTCGCTTTTGTAATGTAGCGCCATATCTAGGCTTTCTCTGATCTTAGTCCATCGCCCAAGAGCTCTGGCTAGCTTCATTGGGTCTAGGGTATCGAGATCGAGGGGTTCTTTCGGCACTATAGAAGTCCTTTCATTTCAGCAGTTTTATTGCTTCTGGAAAAGCTTTCAAATAATCCGCACTAGGCTTCCCTAGCCGATATTTACTTCCTGACCTTGTAGTAACCACGCCATTTGAAATAGAAACTATGCGCGACGTTGTTATGCTGTCTCCAGCTTTCCACCGCTTATAATTTCTAGCTAGAGTTCCACTCAAATGCCTAGTCCTACACTCAGGGGGCAGATAAGCATCTCTTGGGTGATGGCCTATTGACCAATTATTGAGTTTTGGCACTAGGTTGTCTCCTTCAGTTTGGGCAAGTCCAATACTGGGGCTGACTTAATCTCCAGCCCACATGCGCATAGAAACGACCAGCGCGAATATTATTAGCCATTCGCCACCAGACTATGAGTTCGTTAATCTGTTGAGTTGTCATGGATTGTCTCCTCTACCAGAGTTTGAGAATCCAGCTCGGACTTGGCCCGAAGCCTAAAAACAGAAACACCTGCAATGGCCTTCTATACCATTCGAGTTCAAAACCTAAGCGTTTAGTCATGAGTTGTCTCCTCCTTAGGGTTTCTCGCAATAACCTTGCCTTGCTCATTGCGTGGTAGGTTAGCATAACTCTCACTAGCTTGCTGCTTAAGCCCATCAGCGCATTTAGTGCAATAAAACATGCGCTGGATGATGCAACCTTGAGTTACATATTCATTACATCCCTCACATCGGGGGCATTGGCTTTCCAACCACTCTTGTTGGCTCAATGGCACTATATGGGCTCCTTTTTGCTAAGCTCCACCACTAAAATTGCTATGCTAAGAGTCTAAAGCCAGCTCACACCCGCACACACCTAGGCGCATACCTGACGCGCTACCCGCCCGCCCGTTAGGCACACCTATGCGCCCACACCCGTGAGAGTGCAGGCGCATGATGCGTGTGAATCTAACCGCCCATGCGATTAGGCGGCTTTCGCCTGCCCTGCCTTGAGCGCCTTTCTCGCGGCGGCTTTGGCCTTGAGCGCGTCGATATTCGCGGCGTAGACGCTGCACGTGAATAGCACCTTGTGCGTGTCTGCGTCGCCATCCTTGACCATCACGGGCTGACCGCCATCGAGTGCCCGCACAGGCCGGGAACCGATTGAGCTTCCGAGCGTGAAATTCCCTGTCTCTGCCTGATCTTCGCTCTGGGTCGCGTATTCCGGCATGAAGACCAGAAAGCCCTTGCTTGGGGCCTCAAATGTTGCTCCTGCCTCGACTAGCAAGCCTGTCGCTTGCGGCCTTCCATCGCTCTGCACGGTCTCTCTCGCGGCCGCGCTGCCGAGGTTAATCCCGCTCAGCACCTTGCGAATGGTCTTGCCCGCTGCATTTGTTCCTGCGGGCGTGCTCTTTTCATTTGCCATAATCATTCTCCCTTGCGTTTTAGACCCGCACGGTCTTTATATAGCGCCCTTGCCCAAACTTGTGGCCCGAAGGCCGTTTTGGGCTAGCGCCGAAAAGCGGGGCGAACAAGGGCAAAGGCCGTGCCACAGCGCCAAAAATCGCAAAAACGCCAACAAAAACCGCATTGGCACGGCGATTGCGTGGCGAAAATCGACGGCCAAAATCCGAAAATTTGGACCAAAAATCGCAAGAAAGTCCAAAATTTCGGGCAAAAATCCGCAAACCGCTGATTCCAGGCCGCTTAGTGCCGCTGGACGCAAACGGCGTGCCACAAAATCCTTTCCGCACCTGCGGGCATGAGAGCTAATCAAAAGCCCAAGTAGTTTCCCTTTCAACAATTAGCAACGAACTAAGGTCAGGTCTCTTGTGTTCAATAACCTCTTTGCATTGTTCAACAAATTCCTCAACACTCAATCGTTGCTTGGCCTTATTGATGCCCCAAGTAGTTAAGACCACATTCCCTTTCTCGTAAGGCTTAGTAGAATCCAACCTATCTAGCGATACAGCTTGTTCGTTGCCTACTTGAGTTAAATCTAACTCTCTACCAGTGTAGAAGTCTTTGTTATCCTGAGCTTTAAGTAGCTCTAAAAGGTCTCTTATGGTAAGAGTAACCTGTGGGTGATTGCGCTTCTTAGACCTATTCTGTGCTCTCTCTAGCATTATCGTGAATCTACGCTTCCAGCTTGTTCTGTAGAGGTTCTTATCGTAAAGTCTCTTGGTGAGTTTGTCTTTCATGTATTGCAGTATACACTAGAATACACCCAAAGTCAAGTCAAATTGACCACCCAAGACCTGTTTCCCCAACACAACTCCACTACACCTAACCTCGGTGCATGTATGCTTTTGAGACAGTAATACACCCCTCGAAGTGTCACTTTTAGTAACACCTTTCTACATCTTGTATATACTTAAATATAGTATACTCTATATTGTATTCCATAAGTTGTTGATAAATAGTTAAAGCTTTACATTAGGTATATGAGTAGTCGCACAAATAGAGAGACTGAGATTGAGATACAGACTGTACTGAATCAGTACATAGGTGTAATACACCATACACCCATCCACGTAGGTTTGGGGGAGTGGGGCTGAGCCCCCGACACTAGACTTAACTACTCCATCTAAAGGCCTTAGCTCTCGGGGGCTCACCTGCCTGGGCGCTCATAGTCTCATAGTAGCTCTAGTTGTCGCGGGGGCGCACACGGGGGTGTGGTAAAGTTACCGGACTTGGGGGATATTTTTTTTTGTGAATTTGACAAAAATAAGGGGTTCGTGGTATTGTGACCATCAAATGACAACCACTATTATTTGCGGGGATGCAATAGCAGAAGTCTCCAAAATTCCCAACTTATCGGTTCAGTGCTGTATAACCAGCCCTCCATATTGGGGACTGCGGGATTATGGCGTGAACGGTCAGATTGGGCACGAGGAAACACCAGAAGTATATGTTGAGCGTTTGGTAGAGCTGTTTGCGGCTATTGGTGAGAAACTTACTGATTCTGGCACTGTGTGGCTAAATCTTGGGGATAGCTACTTTGGCTCCAGAAAAGGTTCTGGCGGCACTTATGAATTGAGTCAGAAGCAAAATACCAATAAAGGAGCTAATTTTGGGGTTAACCGACAAGCCATCAGGATTCCACATCACAACACGCTGAAACCAAAAGACTTAGTTGGCATTCCCTGGCGGGTAGCCCTAGCTCTGCAAGCTGATGGATGGTACCTGCGGAATGACATTATTTGGCACAAACCTAATGTGATGCCAAGTTCAGTAAGAGATCGGTTTACAATGGCTCATGAATACGTGTTTTTGCTAACAAAAAGCCCAAAGTACCTATTTAATCAACAATTTGAGCCATATTCTCCATCTAGCGATGCACGATACCGGCAGCGTTTACGGGCTGGCCGTGTATATGAGCAGAAAGCTCCTTATAAGGCCAATTTACCATATCATAGCGTCAAAGCCCGGGGGGACAATAAGGACAGATTAGTAGTGGGTGGATTTGAGGAGCGGGGTAGAAATGCTAGAACTGTTTGGACAATTCCAACCAAACCATACAAGGGGGCTCATTTTGCCACATTTCCTGAGAATTTAGTAGCGCCCTGCATTCTAGCTGGAAGCAATCAAGGGGATTCTGTATTAGACCCTTTTGCAGGTTCTGGGACGGTTGGGGTGGTAGCTAAGCAACTAGAACGAAACTCCATCTTAATAGAGCTCAATCCAGAGTATTGTAAACTTATTGCACAGCGAGTAGGGGACTAAAGCTCATCTTTGCAGTTGACATTGCGAAAAAAAGGTGATATAGTCCATCCTTGACTGGCAATCGCCTGTAGAGGAGAGAAATGAATCATACTTCAACTGCAACCGTAGTAAAAGTTCCAGGGGGCTACAAGGTCAAGAAAGAGAACTCCAACAAGACCTTTAGCAAAAAGCCCCAAAGCAAAGAAAAAGCCGAGGCTCAACTAAGGGCTATTGAGGCCAATAAACACAAACGAGGAAAATAACCCAAAATGTTACTCTTAACCCTTCTAGCAGGCTCCAGCATGGCTGGCTTGACCTCGCTGATAATCCCAGTACTAATATTTCTAATAGTGCTTTCGCTGCTTTATTGGCTCATTATCACCTTTGCGCCAGAGCCGTTTCAGAAATATGCCATCGCGGTTGTTATTGTAATCGCGGTGCTGGTTTTGATTAAGTTTTTGGCTGGATTTGCTTAAATTTATAGAGTCGTGCAGCCGGTAACGAGCAGAAAGCGTTCCAAAGGGCTACTAGCTTCTGCTGACTTGACCTCTTGTCTAATGGTGAAGAACTGAGATACTTCGTTCGACTCGAAGCCCCTTCGGGGGTATAGGTAAAATGCCTCAGTTTGCTGGTTCCTTAGACAAACTTTTATATCATGACCCCAGCAACCCAAAAAGCCATGTTCAGCTCCAATCGAGATGATTGGGAGACTCCACAGGAGCTCTGGGATGAGCTCGACAGGGAGTTTCACTTTGAGCTAGATGCTGCTGCAAATGAGCAGAACCACAAGCTTGCCAATTACTACAGCGAGGGGGCACTAGAGAAGGCTTGGGGGCTGATGCCAGAGGATTCGTATGTTTGGCTCAACCCCCCATATGGGAGAGAAATTGGCAAATGGGTAGAAAAAGCTTACAATGAGAGCCAAAACGGAGCCCCAACAGTTTGTCTCCTCCCGGCTCGCACTGATACCAAGTGGTTCCATGATTTTTGTCTCCCATATGGGGAAATCAGGTTCATTCGAGGCAGACTAAAGTTCGTAGGTGCTCCTAGTTCAGCTCCATTTCCTAGTATGATAGTGATTTTTAGACCAAAAGATGCCCAAGAGACCCCCAAATCCAGCCCAGAGCCTGCCCAAGCTAGCTAATTGGCCCGAAACTAGGCAAATCAAGGCTATTTTTGACCCTCAATATCTAAATAAAGAGCGTCGAGCTTGGTGTTTGGATTTTGTGAAGGTAGTTTACGAGAGCTTAGGGCTGAGTCCAGAGATTTTTGCCCGCCAGTTAGGGTGCTCAGGTAGGTCTGTTTACGGTTGGTTGGCCCGTGAGGGCAGTTTACCAACTGGAGACAGGCTGGAAGGCTTGCTCAAGCTCTATGAGGCCAATTTGAGAGACCCTGTAGCGCGGGAGCAGTTCTATTATGACCAAGCGAGCTAAAAGACCAGAATATACCAGCCAAGGGGCCCGAGTTATAGGGGAATTTAGGGTAGGCGAATCCATTCCACTTAAAGGATGTTGGCTAAAGGTAGCCCATGTTGAAACTGGAGTGCTAGTACTCGCGCTAGAGAGCTATACCAAGCGAGGTCAAGAGATTCTAGACGAGATGAAAGCCCGAATGGCAGTTGAGCTAGCTAGTCCAGTCCACCCAGAGGAACCAAATTGGTAAGATTATGACAAGTATTGCAACTACAAAATTGTTCTATCCTCTTGACGGGGCCGAACTTAAGAAGATCATCCTAGACGATTTCAAAGCCCAGCTAGATAACAACCAGCTGCTTCAAGCGCATTTGACCTTTCCAACCGCTAGTTTTGACCTAGAGCTCACAATTAGCTCTTATCCTATGGATAATGAGGCTAAGATTAAGCTAGAGAGACTATTAGGGGATGATCCTGACCCCAAAACCACCCCAGTCAAACAAAGCATTCGAGTCAGCCGAAAGCTAGGCGAAACCCAAGCCACCGCGCCCGATGCTATGAGAATTGAGCATGAGCTGCCGGTATTGGAAACGCAGCGGAGCGATAGTGGGCAATTGGTAGATGGGGAGAGAAAGAGGGGGCCGGTAGCTAGAATAACCGTTGGCAAGGGAGCTAGAGCTAGAGGAATTGAACCTGCTGCTGCGCTTGAGCCAACCTTAGGAGACGACGGTGAGCCAGTTAAAGCTAATAAATTTGAAAGCTAGAATTGCTGATAAACTAGTAAAAGTTGCAATTAAGCTGTATGGTAAGCCCCCACAAGCTTATCTTAAACCCCACTGGCCGTCAAATTTGGCATTTCTTGGGGGTCCATTAAATGACCAGCATCTTTCAGATGAAACTGCAGTTGAAGCTGCTTGCAGGGACTTCAAGTCTCGCCGAACCCCAGAAGAGCTTCTAGAGATGTACGCTGCAGCTTCAATGGGACTGTTCAGGGCTAATTTCGAGCCCTTTAAGCCAGCAGAACACATCCGAAATTACTATGAACTGGGACGTAAACAACCTCTATACGGAGTTTCGTGTGGATATTGTGGTGGATATGATGAATTTCATACAGTGCGCTGCTATACTAGAAGGGCTGGAACTGAGTGAGCCAATCAGAGTCAACAAATTTGAATAGACGAACCTTTGGGAAATGGCTAGGCTCAGCAGCACTCGGGCTAGCCCTAGCGTGGCAGACCTCAATTATTCCCAGTCCTTTCAAGGTTGGAGTAGCACCAGAGATTGACCCAAACTCTCGGCCAATCGACAATAATTACAGGGTTCAGGTTGGGGATAAGTATTCATTTGTGGTGCAAACTCCAGAATTGAGGGCTAAAATAGATAAGTTTTATGGTCGAACTGGGGTGAAGCATCAAGATTATCCAGTTCAAACAGAGCTAATACAGTTAGGTATTGGTGATAACTGGCGTGATTCCCCATCAAGGGTCTTTAATATAAACTCATGGTAAGTCCAGAAACCCAACGTCTAGCCGAAGTCCTAGAAGCTCTCGTAGCCGTACTAGAGCGCACCCTTCCACCCCCAGTTGTGCCGAATCCGCCGGAAAAGCTCTGGGGCGCAGACCACATTAGCTACATAGACGACGAACTCCTATGGGAACAAGAACAAGAGCAGATGCGCTTGCAAGCCAGGGGCGTAAAAGAGACCGAGCCCTCAAGCGACTAGAGGTAGCTGGAACGCTAGATTATGCCTTTAGGGGCGTAGGAGGTCGAGAAGCTGCGGTGGCTATGGCTAGGCTGGGCTCTCACCGAGATGACCAGCTCAGGCGCTTGGTGGATGCTTATGATGAAATGAGTCCGGCCCAGAGGCTAGAAGTGGGGTTGCTCGAAACTTTAGCTCTAGCAGTTGGCCTACATCCAGCAGAGTTCTTTGGCCGGGTTAGTTCGGTGGCTTATAGACATAATTTTGACGTAGCGCAGCTCACGGCAGCTATGAAGGCTAAAGATATGATAGAAGCTGCTGCTAGTTTTGGGCTTGAAAAGGAAGGCTTTAAGGACAGAGAGCTGGTGCTAAAGGCCAGCAAAGTCCTAGAAAGTGGGCCGCTGGTAACTGTTAGTCAGCAGACCATAAATGCCCAAATGGCAGCAGGATTGCCTCCTGTTGAGGGCTCAACTGGTAGGATAAGCGAGATGATCCGGGCCTTGCCCGAGGCTGGAGAAGATTACACCGATGCGGAATTTAGCGTAGCAGAAAACAAAGATGATCAAGAAAAGGAAGAAGAAATTGATTCATAGACACCCACACGCGCATTGCTTACATGCGAACTTGAAGTATTGTTCGGTTTGTGACACAGTGTACTGTACGGACTGTTACAGAGAGTTCGGGCGCAGGCCCATTCGGTATGGCTGGAGCGGAACGTATCCAAATGTTTGGAGTAGTTCAACCGTCAGCGAAGTTCCCCTCGGCTCGACAACTACAGGGAACCCAACCTTGAGCTGCACCCATAACTAAACTTTGTACTCGCCCAAAGTCATCTCCCACCACAAAAAGCTCGCCGAGCGTGAGCTGGGCAGAGCCCTAGCCGAGAGCACCGGAGCACAAATCGAAGCCTATGTCAAGCACTTCAATGAGCTTCTAGGTGAAAATGGCCAACCAACCCGTCAGCTAGCTCAAGATGAGCTACAGTGGATAGAAACCGAAAGGCTACTCTGTACGCTTGACTTTCGCTATTGGGCTAGAAATTATGCCTACATTAGGGATAAAGGCAATCGCAAGGTCAAATTTATCCCCAATATAGCCCAAAACATCATCCTAGACATCATGGGCGAAATGCAAGAGCTAGGCATTGCCTTGATGCTTCAGCTACTCAAGGCCCGCCAGCTCGGTATGAGCACTTTGTTTGAGCTCATAACCGGCCATAGAGTTCAATTTCACTCCCACGTTAACGCCATCGTGGCTAGCTCCGACCCAGATAAGTCTCGCAAAATGGCCGACATGATGCTATTCTGTTGGTCAAACCAACCTTGGTGGCTGCTCCCCCAGCGCACCAAATATAAAGCAGGAGAACTAATAGAATATGGAGAACTTGACTCCGCAGTTAGTATTCAATGGGGCAACCAGACCACTGGTATCGCCCGTGGTACCACACCTACGGTTGCTCACCTCTCTGAGCTCGCCGACTTTGAGCAGCCCGAAGAGCTCGTCGATGCCTCACTATTGCGAGCTATGCATGATGATCCCTTCGTATTACTTGCCCTTGAATCCACAGCTAACGGTCGAGACAACTGGTGGCACAAGAAATGGGAATATGCCAAGGCTAACTACTCCAAAGGTATGTCAAGGCTGCGGCCAGTATTTCTACCGTGGTATGTCGGGACAGATCTATACCCCAACACAACTTGGCTCAAGGCTCACAAGGTTCCGCGTGATTACAAGCCAAGCGATCAGGTAGAAGACCATGCCAGCAGGGCCGAGGAGTATGTAGCTGCTAACCCGATTTTGAGTAAATACTTCCCAGCTGGCTGGCAGATGCCAGTTGAGCAAAAGTGGTTCTATGAGGTCAATCGGCAAGAATATGCAGCCAACGGGGAGCTAAACAAATGGTACCAGGAGATGCCAGCCGATGACCTAGAGGCCTTCCAGCACAAGCGAATGAGCATCTTCGGGGCCGAGTTCCTGGCTGAAAAACGAAACGCTTGCAATCCCCCGCTAGTTGTGCTAGGATTGGTTGGTGCAGAGGGTGAAATTCCCCTCCGCCTCCAGCCGAGCGAGCGTGAGATAGACCGAAAATCCTCATTCAAACCGCTTACTATCGACGCTACTAGGGTTGGAGCTAAGGGGAGATTTCAACTGGTTCCGCTAAAGTGGACTGGATTAAGTGATATGGACCCTCTGGGGAAGATATTTCTATATGCAATGCCAGAAAAATTCAACGACTATGGAGTTGGAGTTGACACTGCCTTCGGGGTCGGCCAAGACAGAACCGTGGTGCAAGTCCTGCGAAAGGCTACTCCTTACTCAGATGCCGAGCAGTGCGCAGAGTTTGCATCAGATCAGAGCGGAGCTTTTGAAATCTGGCCGTTTGTCCTCGCGCTGTCTACATTGTTCTCCACCATCCCAAGCGGAGGTGGAGAAACTAAGCAAGCTAAAATAGTGGTAGAAATGGCGGCCAATGGTGAAGCTACCCAGAACGAGCTCTGGAAGCGAGGCTGGCATAATTTCAGCCTTCAGCAAAAGCAATACACTAGAGGAATGGTTTTGACCAACAAGACAACCCCACTATTCGGGTGGAAAACCACCGAAGCTAGCCGGGGGCCGATGCTTGACTTTTTGCGCAAAGCCCTAGTGGATGGGTGGTTACAGGTTAACAGCCCGTGGTTTGTTGATGAAATGGGGAATTTCATCAGAAATGAAAAGAAAGAAAGGCTAGAGGCTGCTGAAGGAGCCCACGACGACAGACTAATGAGCCTAGGAATTGTCCTATTTGACCTTCATAGAGCTGAACAGTATCGCAGCGCAACCCCAGCATGGCAAGCTAGAGTTCAAGCTGACGCCGAGAGCCAGATTCACCCAGTCTGGAAACCCAGCTGGCACATAGCTGCTGGAGCTGAGAAGGCCCCCGAGGACTACTGGGTTGAGCGGGGAGAGTTTGAGGAGTTTTGCTAAACGATGAGCTATAAAACATGGACAAAAGAACCCGAAGATTCTGGATGGAATTGGAGAAGGGGGCACCGTAAATGTGTGACTGTGATATTTATAGTGATGAGTCTCTCAGTTCGTTAACGCCAGAGCAGCTTCTAGAGCTTATTAAGTTCCACACTGAGTCTATAGAGAAGTGGGAGAAAATGAAAAAGGCTCCATATTTTGAAGGTGGGGGGTTTACAAAGACTGTTTTTACTTATGAGAGTTAAAGCTTATATCCGCGAAGATGGAGCCGTTCAGTTTATAATCAAATTCCTCAGCGGCCAATGGTTCTTCAACTGGCTGCCCCCAATAAGGATGGGATACTATATTGATGAAGTGCGATAACTGCGCCCAAGAGCTCCAAATCGGCGACTGGCCCTTCTGTCCCCATGGCAGCACCACAATGACCTCTAGCTTCACCGATAAACCAATTGTGGTTTATAAAGATGGCTCCGGCAATGTCCAGTTCCCAGGCCGAGCAGACGAAAAGCTCCCCAAGCGCCTAGCCAAGCTCGGCTTCGAGAAAGTCGAAATGACCCCCCACGAAGCTAGGCGATTCGGCAAGCAAATGAACTCCCTAGAGCGCATCAAGATGGAAAAACACCTCTCTGCTATGCAAGCAGCTTATGCCCATGTTCACAAGGAACAACGCGAAGAGCTCCGAGTAGCCATGCGCCACATGAGCCCCCTAGGTCGGGACCTAGCCCAAGCTGCCATAGAGCGCGCCGACCGAGAGGAAGGTTCCAAATACTACACTTCTGATCCCGGATTTAGAATCGAAATCCTTGAGTAACTTTATTTATGCTCTCCAACCTCACCCCAAATTCTCCCGAGTTCTACAAAGCTCCCCCAATAACCGCAGACGAAAAAGACAAACTAGCCTGGGTGACTCGTTCTATCTCCCAGGGCGAAGCTCTAATTCGCTCGACCCGAGCCTTTGAAGATATCGACACTGCCATTGCTACCATAGCTGGTGCTACCCAACGCCGCCCCGCTAAGCTCTCCCAGCTCCACATCAACCGAATCAAGCGCCAGATGCGCGAAGTAGTCGGCACCCTCTCCAACATCCGCCCCATGTGGGGCTACAAGTCCGACAACCCCCTCTATGACCGACACGTTGAAATCCTCAATAAACTCATGCTTGCCTGGTTCCACAACCAATTCGTGGATCGTTCGATTAGAGAAGCCCTCCAGTATGCCACTGTACTTGGTACAGGTTATTTGTCCATTGCATGGGAAAGAGACCTTTGGTTCGCAGGGCGTGGAGACGTTGCGCTTAAGGCTCATGGACCTAAAGACGTGCTGCCGGTGGGTATTGGCGCAGACAATGATCTGCAACGCGCTCAAGCTGTTATCATCAGAACTGAAGTACCATTAGGTCAAGCAGTTGCAATGTATCCATTGCATAGCCATTGGCTAAGTCCGGATAGAGATGCTCCGAGCTGGTTCGCTAAAGCTAAGGAAAAGGTACAGAAGTGGGGCAGTCCGGTGCTAAATTATGCAACCAGCCAGAGCACTAGCACGGATAATTATCCAACCATAGATATATTCAACATTTACATCCGGGACACCAGTGTTAATCATTCGGGAGCCGATATCCTAATGGGTGACGCTGGGACTAACTGGAGCTACACTGTTCCTTACGTGGGTAAGCAAACTCCAACTGGAGCGCTGAATGCTGATGGAACTCCAAAGATTCACGTAACAACGCCAGAGGAGGCGCTGATGTACCCGAGGCTCCGGTTAATTACCTGCACTCGGAGCCATATCATAAAGGACGGCCCTAACCCGTTTTGGCACGGCAAGGTGCCAATAGTGCAATTTCGAGTAGACGACTGGCCTTGGGAATTCTTGGGCTACAGCCTAGTTCGAGACTCGATTCCAATCATGGATAGCGTTAATAGCTTGTATAGGGCAGTTGTGGATAGTGCTAACGTGAGGCTTCGACCGCCCGTGCAGTATGACCGCTCTGTTGTTGGGAAGCCAATGATAGATAGATTTGACCCCCGGCAAGCAGGGGCTAAGATTGAAGTAGACTCAACCGCTGGGGTAACCGATCCAGTTAAACCAGTTTTCGACCCTTCGCAGTTTGATGTGCCGAATTGGATTCCCGAAGTAATGCAAACCCTAGAAGATAGGGCTGATTATCTAGTTGGCGTTCAGGACCTGACCTCTCTAGCCAAAGCCCGCCAAACCCCAGCTAGCGATAGCATCGAAAAGCTCATGGAACTAGCAGGACCGCTGGTTTATGACATGAGCCGCAACATGGAACGCTCCCTACGCGACGTGGGAGAGATGTTCAAGAGCATGGTTTTCCAATACTACACAGCAGCTAGGAAGGTTCAAGTTTTAGGCCCAGACGGCTTGACCGAAGAGGACTTCGACTTCGAGCCTGCTAGTATGATTCCTTCTCATTTCCCTTGGGAAGACGAGCGGTTCCCAAGCTCCAGCCCCCAGCACCTTCGAGCCAACTGGCACCAGAATAACTTTGTGTTCCACGTTGTCCCAAATAGCTTGCACCAGATTACTCAAATGACTCGGAAGCTACTGTACCTCCAGCTCCAAAAGTCTGGTGTCCCTATTGATCCCTGGACCTTAGCTGAGGTCTTCGACATTCCGAACTTCGGCAAACCACCCGACGGCGCTAACACAGTAGTGGAGCGCTGGGAGGCCTGGCAGAAAATCATGGCCGAGATCCAAATGGCAATCCAGATGCAGGCCCAGCAAATGATGCTAGCAAATAGCCCAGAAGGGCAGGTGCTGGGGGCTCTAGGGGCTATAGGTCAAGCCGCTGGCCAAGAGGGTCGCCCAAGCTCAGGTCAGGAACCCCCACAAATGCTTGATAAAAAGGACGAAAACGGCATCCCACGCCAGACCATCAGTGAATCAGGAGCAGGAGGACCGAATTAGTTATGAGCAAGGCCAAATGCCATGATTGTGCCCGCCCATATGGGGATAAACATGGGTTCCCAGACTTAATTGTACCCTCTTATATATGGCGTCGCATTTCTCCAACTAAGAACTTAGGGGGTCTTCTCTGCCCCAGCTGCATATGTAAGCGCCTTTATGATGCTAAGATTAAGAGCTGCCCAGCCTCATTCATGTCTGGACCAATACGCTCAGTTTCCGAGGATCTTATGCAGGTAATTAGGAGCACAGAGAACCTCACTGAGGAATTAGTCCGAAAGTCATACATTGACACTTGACAACTCTGTTCTTTTATGATACATTCACTATGCAGAGCCCCTCGTGGGCCTGTCCTCTCTGCAACTCGTTTGGGGCTAGCCGAGCAAATGCCAGCCCCACACCTTTAGGCTATAGTACAGGTTAAATAGCACTGGTGCTGCTCTAGTAGGAACCCTTCTAGAGAATTCGCCCAGTAGACCCTCTGGGAAGCATTACCAAATATCTCAACGATGAAAGCCGAGCTATAAGACCTTGCCAATCCCCTCGCCGTCCTTAGGAGTCGCCCAAGCTCCAATGGCACCAGAAGCTCCCGCAGCTCCTTCGCCTTCCCTTCTAGGGCAATCAACCGCTCAACCTACCCAGGCAGGGCCAAGCCCTGAGCAGGAAAGTTCGGCTTTCATGGCTGAGATTAGAGACCTTACTATGAGGATAACCTCGCTTGCACAGCAATATCCTCAATGTGCCGAAGACTTTGAAGTATCAGTTCAAAGCCTTATCAACGGCATGACCAAAGCGATCATCAGTCAATCAACCACAGAACCGGGCTCCGCACCAAACTTAGTCGGATAAGAGCTGATCACTCTCCAAGCCCTGGGGAACTGTGACAATTAGCTAATTCTCCAAATTAGCCCCACCGGAATCTGGCATTCGTCCAGAAAGGTAAAAATGAGTAAATCAACTACAGAGGCCTCAGCTGCCTGGCTAGAAGACCTAAAGAAAACCGGAGCCATCTCTGATGAAGAGTGGAAGGTTCTTGAAGGTGTTATAACTAAAGCTGAAGTTAGTGAATTCGTTGGCTCCAGTGTCTTGCGTCAGCAAAGCTACAGCAAAACTATGAATGAGCTCAAAGATCGGTACGATGGCGAACTCGCCAAAGTCCAAACCTATGAGCGCGAACTAGCAAGCTGGAGAGCCAATACCGAGAAATCCGTGAGTCAAATCCAAAACGAACTAGCCCAAGCGCGAGCCGAGCAAGCTCGAATCGTGCAAGTCGCCAAGAGCTTTGGCCTAGATGAAAACGACCTCGGAGCCAGTGTGGCTCCATTCACTACACCTCCAGGGACTCCAAGCGAGCCTGCTAAGCCCGCTTTTGACCTAGAAGCCCTTGGTCAGAAATTTTTAACTCAAGAACGTGCTGATGAGATGGGTGCCATGTATACTCTACTCCCAGCCGAAATCAACGACATAGTTGCGGAACACCAAGAACTATTTGGCAAGAGCCCTAAGGGAATGCGCCAAGTAGTTGAACGCGCCATTAAGGAACAGCGTTCTGTCCGCGATGTTTATGAGGAAGAGTTCAAAGTAGCTGACCGTAGAGCCGAGCTAGAGTCCCAAGCAAGAGAAGCCGAGATTAAACGGCGCGTCGAAGAGGAACTTACGAATTGGCGCACCCAGAATCCTGAAGCTAGTATTCCCCGTCCTAGCTCCCAGCGCTCTCCCTTGCTAGCAGACAGATCAGTGACCGAGATTCCCGGCGCGGAAAACGCCAGCAAAGATAACTTCATGTCCAGCGCTCAGGCGCAGAATGATAGTGTCCGAGCTGCGGTAGCGCATTGGAATAGCTTGAGTCACGAAGATATTTAACCTGATGGGGCTAACCTTTGAAAATTTGGAGGCTTAGCTAAAGGCTAAGAAACTTATCGAATGGCAGATCCTATTTATGATGAGCTAAACCTCACCACAAAAAAGGAAATCTACCCGCGTGTGATAAAAGACCTTTTCTTTTTGGACACGCCACTGCTGGCTTATTTACGAGCTAAAGCACTAGTACCTTTCACGGGTGGTAGTGAGATGCAGTCAACCTTTCTTTATGCTCCACTTCTGGGTGGAATGTACAAAAAGGGCGGGCCAGGATTCAACCTTACAAAACCACAGACCCTAGCTGGAACCACGTTCCAACCGAAATACTACGAAGTAAACGTAACTGAATACCTCGAAGATATTGAAGTTGAGAACAAAGGCCCAGAAGCGGTTTTCTCACTTATCGACACTGATCTTCGTAATGCTATGCATACTATGACTGAGATCGTCGCGCTCGCAATGCAGCGCCACGGTTCGGGCATCGTGACTGGCGTAGCAGATGATCGGTCCGGCCATATCAACGGTTGGATTGAGGCTATGAATGATGGCCTTACCGCAGGTTGGGATGGCAATTACTTTACCAGCTACGGCACCGCGCCCAGGAATGCTGTTATCGGTGGAGCGCTGAACTCCGAGCCCTATTGGGCCGGAAATAGTGATGGCTCAACCGGAGCTATTACCTTTAAGGTCCTAGAAGAGACTTATCAGAGTGTAGCTATTGGCCGCAAGGAACCGGATCTTGGTGTAGGTAACAAGCATGTTATCTCACTGATCAAGGAACGAATGCAGCCGCAACAGCGCTTTGCGCAGGAAAAGGACCCGATTTTTGGCGTTCATGGCTTTAGATTCAATAATGCTATGATCCTCAAGGACGACCTCTTCCCATCGCTCAAGTATGGCAAAAGCCGCAGCACTGGTAGCTTCCTGACCAGCACTTTTACTTCTCCGGCCACAGTTGGGGCGAATAGCAATATGCCGACCTCTACTGTTTGTACGGTTGGTGAAGTCTTTAACTGGTTCAACACTTCCACTTGGGCGGTTAGAATCTCTGACTCACCTCGCTTTGGTTTCGGTTTCACGGGCTTCAAGCCCCAGATTGACGGAACTAGGGTAGCTGGTCAGATCCTTGCTGCGCTTAACCTCCAGTGCTTCGAGCCCCGGCTCAACAAGCAAATCCTGGGGATTGGAAGCTAAGGAGGAACTATGGCATACACTAATCCAATCGCCCGTGTATCTACGGGCAATCTCGCAACTGTTAACGACGCTAACGCAGGGGGCTATAGTCAGAGCGACAGCGCTGGCCGGGCCCCTGGTCAGGTTGGGCAAATCATTGAGCTAAGCGAAGTCGAAGCTCAAAAGATGAGTGCTAACCTCCACGCAGGCAAGTATCAGTATGTATTGTTTCAATCGGGCTCTAGCAACGCAAACGCTCGGGGCCAGGTTGTAGAATACGCAACTGCTGCTAAAGAAGTGCTATTTACTGTCAATCCAGATCCAACTACGGCTGGCTTGGCTCGACCCGCTGGTATTGCCCTTGGGGCAGTCAGTAAGGGCCAGTATGGCTGGATTCAAGTAGCAGGCCTTGCTACGGTCTTGTGCAAAGCTAGCGTTACAACCACAACCGATGGTACCATTGGCGTTTACGTCTCTGACACTGTAGGTGCTGTGGATACTCTGGCCGACGGCACCACCACGACTAACCTTCAGGTTAAGTCTGTGCTGGGGACGTTTGCGGAAGCTCCGGCTAACGGAGCCTTGAAGCTCTTTAACCTGAGAGACTTAACCAAGGTCTAAGGAGGACTAAATGGCAATTACTAGAACAGTAGTCCCTGACTCCGAAGATATTTGGGGCAAAACCCGAGTACGGGCCGAAGACATTGTTCTGGACACCAGCTATCCGACGGGGGGCTACTCGCTCCCCGCATCGGCGCTGGGTTGGAGCCAGATCAATGGAGCGGTGAAGCTTGGGGGCAACTCGGCAGCTGGGGGTTATGCTGTGCATTATGATACCGTGAACAAAAAGCTCATGGTCT